>ERZ808024.18-NODE-18-length-193391-cov-10.660889_pt1 | contig 193391 bp, 212 predicted proteins | sample MGYA00380181_ERZ808024 | MGnify/ENA primary metagenome ERZ808024 (study PRJEB31490, sample SAMN06133413) | mouse gut metagenome | isolation source: Z2_1 | host: mice | place: China: Chengdu | collected 2015-05 ...
GCATATAGTTCGTTCCAGGATCATCCGGCAGGGCAGACAGATCCGACAGCCTCACAAGCTTCTCATTCTGCTTATAACTCTCCCAGTCCGTCTCCTCCACCCGTCCATACTGCATCACGCCATACTGCGACACAATACCAAGATACCCGTTCTCATGCTTATGCACAAACTCATAACTGACCGGGACGGCTTCCGTACCCCGGTTGACGATCGTCGCTTCCAGGATCCCCTCCGCATTAAGCGAAGCCGGGAACGTCTTCTCAACTGTAGAATGCGCCAGGCCATCCGGGACCAAGAATATCAAAGCTCCCGTACTCGTCAGATATTCTTCATCCAGTCTTGGCTCACCGCTTAAGATTGCATTATAATACAGGTACGGCTCATCACTGAAAATCAGCTCCTTTGGTTCCTTCGAGCGAAGGATACCGGCAACACTCCTTCGAAACTCCCTCAGCTGTCTTGCCGTCCGGTGATTAATCTCAAATTCAATCGTGATATTCTTCTCTTTATGTTTGGAATAGACAAACTCCACCCCGCTGACACTCCCAATCTCCCGGATCTCATTCACTACCTCAGGAGAAAGATTCCGGTTTACCTTCGTAATCTTCACCGGAATCTCCTGACCGCCAAACGTAACCTTTAATAATCCCATTACTTCTCACCTCTGAGCGCCTTTTTAAGCTTATCAATATCTTCAAGTACAGGCCGGATATATTTCCCCATCTGCTCCGCAAGCACACGCCCGTCCATTGCCTGTGTGATATCCATGTTAATCTCAATATTTTTATTTCCAAAGACATCCATCACGGCATCCTGGATATATCTCTTCAACCGGTCAGTCGGTGCAATAACCTCAGATCCCGCCTCTGCCGCAGCACCCCAGCTTCCGTTACTCATTGGAAACGCGGCTGGTTTTGTCAGGATGCCTCCATCCTTAAACCAGGAGATATCAAGCTTCGGCATGGCCAGAAGCTCCGACAGATCGATCTTACCGATTCCTTCTTCATATCCCACGCCCCTGTACGCTCTTGCCAGGCTCCCATACCTCGATACCGCATACCGGATCGAAGCAAGCATATTCGACAACGGATCATAGATATTCGTGTTATATCCCGGCATGGCATATGCGCGGAAGGTCGGGTCGATCACCTGCATCAGGCCCTTGGACGGCGTTCCACGCTTCGCGTTGATATCCCAGTTATTGATCGCTTTCGGATTCCCTCCCGACTCCGTCTGCATCTGGTACAGCAGCCTTGTCAGATTCGCTTCCGAATACTGGCCCGTCATCCTAAGCGCCCTCTCCGCCAGACTCCTCCACTGTTCAACTCCTGCGCCAGGGCTGTAATTTACCGCCGTCTCCGTGTCAAAGATTCCCTTGATGAAATCCACAACACTGTCAAACACCATATTTACCGCCCCTTTGGTAACAGTAAGCCATGGTTCCGCAATCCCGGCCAGATCCGTAAACTTATCAATGGCAATCTGGACGATCTTCCCCGGATGCGAGATATAATCCCAGATACTCCCGGTGAAGCTCTTGACCGTCTCCCACGCCCCGCCGAAGAACTCACCGATCCCATTGGCAAAATGCGGCAGGCTGTCAAGGAACTCCTTCGTCTTCCTTGCCGGCAGGATCTTCGTCCCCTTCTCCATCGGAAGCACGACGTCCCTGCCCTCTGCAATAAACGGCTTACCCTTAGGCGGTACGATCAGTTCCTTATACACCGGGCCCTTCTGGTCATTCACAATACCGACCGTATCTCTTGGCAGCCCGGCCGCGCCTCGCGCAAACTTCGGAATCTCCCACAGGTCGAACCGCTTCTTTGAACCAACCTTATCAAGGATCCAGTTCACCCCCTTGATAACACCGTTGATCGCATTGCCAAAAGGCTTGATAATGCCGTTCGCAATACCGCTTACAATCCTTCCCAGACTATCGCCCAATGACTTAAAACCACTCTTTATATCCTCCCACAGGCCGGAAAATATCCGGATCCCCATCCTCTTGATCTCTTCCCAGGTCTCACTAAGGTACTTCTTGATGGATCCCCAGGTCTCCGATATCGTGTCCTTAATCCCTTTCCATACATCACTGAAAAACACGGCGATCGGTGAAAAGACAGCAGATGCCGTTGTCTTGATCCACTCCCAGACAGAAGCAAGCGTTCCTTTAATCATATTCCATGCAAGGATTGCCGCCTCCGAGATTCCTTCCCAGATACCTGCGAAAAACTCTGCAAGCGGCTCAAATATCTCCGCAGCCATCTTACTGATCCATTCCCAGACTGCTTTTAACGCCAGCCGGATCACTTCCCATACAGTATAGATCACAGCATAGATTGCATACATAGCGCCTTCGACCAACGCTCGGATAAAACTTAACGGTACTTCTATCACACTATATATGGCGTCCCAGACAGACTTGAAGAATTCCAGGATCCCATTCCATACGTCTTTTACAGTCTCCGAGATCCCTTCCCAGATCTCAGACGTTTTCAAAGCAATTGATTTCCATAATTCTTCAAAATAACCCTTGATCCCATCCCAGGTTCCCGATACAGAATCACTGATCTCTTCCCAGATCCCGCCAAGCCAATCGATAAAAGACTCCCATTTCTCCGATAACCAATCTGTGATGTCCCCCCAGTTCCTCACAGCAACTACAACAACCGCGATTGCTGCTGCAACGGCTGCCACGACTCCCATAACCGGCAGTAAAGAAATGTTCAGGAAACTCAGTGCCTTTCCGACCGCCATAACTGCAGAAATGACCGGCGTGATCACTGCGACAACTGCCGCGATCTTCACCAGCGCCTCAACAAAATGCCTGACCGGCTCCGGCAGATTCGCAAATTTCTCGGCAAGATCCGCAATAAATTCAAGCAACGGAATCATGGATTCCTGCAGATCCTCCCCGATCGGCGCGAACGCATCCCGAACACGCCTCGTGGACGCTTCCATCTCCTGAGCAGAAGTTGTCGTGTTCTTCTGGAACTCATCCGACCTGCCCTGCACATCCGCATAGGCATCCCCTACAGAAGTCAAAGAAGAGATGAACTTCATACTCCCGTCCTCTGCCATCGTTCCAAACGCAAGCGCCGCCTTGTTCAGTTTGTCCTGTTGGTTTTCCGTATTCTGTATATCCGCCACGATCGCATCAATGACCTGCTTTTGCGTCGCCCCGCCTTGCTGCCACTGCCGGAATACATCCTCTACACTCTTACTCCACCCCACAGAGCTTGCTTCCAGTTCCCCGGTCTTCTCATCGATCTTCGACATAGAATCCGCGATCGTACCATCCGCAATCCTGGTAGTCACTTCATTAATGGCGTCATTAACCTTGTCCAGGTTATAAGCCCCGTTGTCTAACCCGTTCTGAAGCAACTGAAAATATTCCTGTGCGGAATACCCCGCCTCTGCAAACTTCCCGGAATACTCAGAAAGGTTATCCCCCAGTTCATTCGTCTTGTCCAGTCCTTTCTGCGTGCCTGTGACCAGATAATCCATTGCATCCAACGCACTGAGTCCAAAATACTGCATCAGCGCATTAATTCCCCGCAGGCTCTCTGCCATATCCACGCCATAGGTATCCTCCAGGATCAGGCCGTTAGAAATGATCTTCCTCAGATCCGTATCATTCAGATCATTCAGATGGTCCCTCACCAGAAGCACCGCATTCGCCACAGAATCCATGGAATTCCCCAGACCACTCTCATAGATGCTCCTGATCAGTTCTTCATTCTTCTGCGCCTCAGCTCCCGTTTCTCCCAGCCTGGCATTGACCTTAACCGTCGCTTCTTCCAAGTCCTGAAAGGTCTCAACCGCCTGGTTGCCCAATTCCATCACCTTGTCGCCCAGGTCAGAGATAGCATCCGCTGCCCCCATCAGATTCCCGGCTGCAATCCCTTTTCCGAGCCCGTTCAGCTCTTCTTCTGCTCCCGCGGATGCTCCTTTCAGTTCTTCAAGCCCTGACTTTACCTGAGAGATCCCGCCGTCATCAATCTTATTCAGCACATCCCGCATCCTGCCAAGATCCGCCTCAGTGCCAAGAGCAGCCTTCCCAATCTTGTTCAGTGCAACCGTAAGGTCATCCGAAACGGCCGTACCGTCTTTCAAAGCTCTCGTTAACCGAGTACCCAGGACATCCTGAAAATCATCCAGGCTCTTCCCTGTCGCTTCAAGAAACGTATTTAGCTGCTTTGTACCTGCCGCAAGTTTCCCCTGTTCTTCCTTCATCCGGTTCATCTGCACTGTATAAGATCGTAATGACTGCTCTGTCTCCGCCACAGTCCTCTGGAATTCCCGGTACTCCTTCTCCCCGATCTCACCGGCCTTAAACATCTTCTCAACTTCACTCTGGGCCTGTTTCAAGGCTTTCAGCTTCTTACTTGAATTCTCAATAGAATCCGTCAGGAGCTTCTGCTTCTGCGCCAACAGCTCCGTATTCTTTGGATCGAATTTCAACAGGTTATTCACCTGCTTCAATTCCCCATTCAGCCCCTTAGAAGTATTCTCCACATCCTTCAGGGCTTTATCCAGGCTCGAAGCCTCCGCATCCAACCGTATTGTAATCCCCTTGATCTTCTTATTCGCCATATCACACCCATCCCCAGGCTTTAGAAATTATCAAAATCACTCTGGGAAGCCCTTCTTACATTCGCCTTTCCGTCAGTACCTTTCCGATGGCTGTCTATATACTCCTGCACATAATCCAGACAATCCCCGATCGTCATATCCTCCATATCCTCAGACGTAAGCCCCGCCTGCTTACAGACAAGAGAAAAGGACTCTGCCGTGAATAATTCATCACTGGAAGAGTCCTTATCATTTACTTTTTTTTTGACTGAGACACCGAACCCGAGATCAGTCCGCCCACCATCGGCAGAACCTTCATCAGATCAAACCGTTCAAACTGATCGTACCATTCCAACGGCTCCGGGATACTCTTGTCCGCAGTTTTTGCCAGCGTCCAGATGATATCATACAGAACATCCAGGTCCAGACAACTCAGATCCTCATAAGAGATATGCTTAAGATCCATCTCTTTCCTGTCTTTTCCTTCAAACACCTTGGCGATCTTAAAAAGATCTGCAAAATAATCTCTCCTGAACTGCGCTTTGTATCTCTTTGGAAGAGCCGCCGTCGATTTCAGCCTTACAGGCTTATTGTCTATATAAATGGTTTTCTCCATATTCACCCTCCTAAAAACAGGGAAGCCTGTTTTAGACTTCCCCTGTAATTCCGAACAACTCCGATTATGCAGACGGTACTTCTGAATCCTTCTCGTACACCGCCGTATACCATCCGTTATAAATCTCATCCTTAACCCCGGCGGTAGTCTTCGCCTTCACCAGATTATTATCCGGCCTTGGACCTGCGATCACCGTAAGCTCCGTTGTATTCACATCCCCGCCGTCCTTCGTCTTGCTGGCTTCAGACGGGCGGTTTGCAGAACAATAATACATCACATGCCGGATCGCCTTCTTATCCCCCTGGAACTCGAACAATAACGCAAACCGCTTCGTCTGTGCATCCGCATCCTCAATAAGCACGCCGCCTTCCGTCAGTTCCTCGCCTAAGACCTCCTGCCGGAACTTCTCCGGCACCCTGGCAAGTGTAAGCGTCCCCTCGTATCCCTGGTTATTCGGATTCGTATAATAATCAAGGTCATCCGCCTTAAACCGGATCAGGTCACCGCTCGCATTCATGGTCAGAGTTACCGCACCCGGCAGTCTCTCCGGCTTCCCAAACGTTACCGCATTGGTCACCTCATCCACAGTCACAATCGCATAATGAGCATTCCTAAGCCCATATTCCACCTTATTTTCCGTCTTTTCCATAAGTATCAATACCTCCTAAATATTGAATTCATATGCTTTCAGATACATATCTTCTGATTTCAGGAACTCCCCATAAGATTCATAAGGGAGATTCCTTTCCTTCAGCAGTTCTTTCACACGCCGTTCCAATTCCAAGTCCTTCCTATGGCTGTATACCTCCACCGTCACCGCATAACCGTCCGCATAGACCACATCATCCGCCATAAAAACATTATCCTCATCCGCATAGTACAAAATATACGGAAGCCTGGGTGCCTGCCCTACCGCCCATTGAAGATACGCGACCGGTAACCCTAACGTCTTTAATAACTCCTTTAATTCCGGCAGTGTCATCCTTCAAGCCTCCTCTCTACCTCAGCGATATATTCCGCCGCACATTCCTGTTCTACTTTCTCAATATGCGGATACGCAGGCGACTCGCCAACCTTTCTTCCCCCGCGCCTTAAGGCATGCCCCTTCTCCAGTAAATGAGTCAGGCGATAAGTCTTGCCTTTCTGATGGATGATAATTCCTCCCCTGTCTGCCGTCCTGCCCCAGTTCTTCCGGTATTTCCCGGTCCGTTTCGGACTCTCGGCCTGCAGCCTTTCAACCGCCTTAACCGATACGGCGTCGGCCGTATCAAAGACCGTTTTCTTCACCTCATCCGTATACTCTCTCAACTGCCTATGGATCTCTGCCGCCAGCTGCTCCGCTTCTATCCACTGTCTCATCTTCGCATTCCTTTCTGCCGCCAAGAAGCTCCGAACACGTCAATTCCAGTTCTTCCATACTGATCTCGTAAGTCTTCACGATTCTCAGCCGTTTCCCGTGAAATACAACCTCATTTTCCCCGCTGTACTCATACGGATGGATGATCAGGATCTCTGATATCCGTATATCATTCTGTCCGGCCAGGTAGAACTCCTGCCTGGAAACCGGGCAGCGGACACAGCAGACCATTGTCTCCGTCTGGATTTGCATCTGCTGCCCCAGCTCATCCTCTTGAAATCCACCCGCTCCCAGAAGGGTCACTTCTTCATCCCAGGTTCTTTGTCTCATCCGCCTTCCCTTCTTTCTTTATGATCAGGTTTTTCAACCGGAACTGGATGCTTCTCGGCGTCGCCCCGTCCTCCGGGTGACTGTACTTCCACGTTGCCCAGTCAAGCACAAAAAGAACATGATCCGGCCGGCCGCTGTCCAGTTTGATTCCATGCGTATGGTCGCAATCCGAGACGATCCCGTCTATGACAGCATTCAAAACGGCATCCCTGCTTCCCGCAGAGATGCCTAACCTTGCCTTCAATAATGGTAAGATACATTTCTTCATAACAGCGCTCCTATTTTTCTTCCTTAACCTTCTCGATCAACGGCTTACCAATCTTATTGTCATCCGTGGACAGCTCCTTAATGCGCGCCGGTGACCTCTTACCTTCATATTCATCCCCAACTTCGTAAATACGGTCATTATCCTGCAGGTCACGGAACCTATGGATCACTCTGTATTTCATGCCTATGCCCCCTCTACCTGCCCGGCTTCATTCCTGTAAGTGATATAGAATCCCGCGTCGGTATCCGTTGTCCGGACATCATAACGCACGATTCCGGCAAGAAGCTTGCCGTAGATCTGGTTATCTACCCACTCGACACTGGTCCGTTTACGGTCGAAGAAGGTTACGAAAGATTTTGCATCACCTACAAATCCGACCAGATCGCCTTTTGCCGTTCCGATCAGATCATCATCCAGGACCACAACCTCACGCCCTAAGATCATCTTCCCGCTCGATGCGGTAATCGAATCCTGCATCAGATACCGCCCGTTCTTATCTTTTAGCTTATCCCACTCGGCATACAGGGAAGAAGAGACGATAAATTTCACCGGATAAACCTTCTTGATCTCCTTATTCACAAGATCTTTCACACCGTCGATCCCTGTCACCTCTTTGGCAGGCGCGGTCTTTAACTTCGCGGCAATATCCGCATTGGACGTATTCAAGGACTGGGAATTAATCTCATCCCGGATCAGGTCGGTCACATCATAATTGGCATCATCGATCATCTCCTGGGAGATCGGGATGTAGCCCCTTCTTGTTGCGATCTTATAATCAATCTCCTCAATGACCGGATTCGCCAGCTTCGGATTCGCCGCAAGCTCCTCAACCGTATTCATCTTACCATTCGATTTGGAGATCACCGGATACTTCCCGTTGGCACTGTTTACAGACACCACTTTCACATAATTTCTCAGATCCACCTCTTCTTCTGGCTTCTTCTGCGGCGCTAACAGTTCCTCCGGGATCAGCGCGCCGCCTTCTACAGAAGTGAAACCATCCCTCAGCTGACCTTTCGACCTTACAAACTCATTGATCCCCTCCCTGATCTCAGCGAACTCTTCTCCCTCTCTATTCCTCATACCCGCACTCCTTCTCTGAGGTTCTTTTTCATTTAATTTCCTTAACTCATCTTTCAATCCATCAAGATCTTCCTCTGCCTTACTGCGCGCTGCTTCATGCGCTTCCCGTTCTTTGGTGAACTTCTCCACCTCATCCTCCACCGCTTTGCGCTCTTCATCGGTCTTTGCTTCCCCGATGGAAGTTTCCAATTCCTTCTCCCTTGTCTCAAACTCCCCGTCTTTCGCTCTCAGCTCACCTAATCTCTTTTCTGCTGCCTCGATATTTTTCGCCAGCATGATCTGTCTTAATGCCATTACTTACATCCTCCTTTTAATCTGCTTGTGATATCATGTTTCCATTGCTCTGCCTGTTTTTCGCGGTACTGCTCCACTTCCCGGTGCCTTGCCTGCACTCCCGTATCCGCATAAGCCGGGAACGTACACACTGACACCTCATGAAGGTCCACCTTCTTCAGCGTCCATTTCACCGTGCCGTCATCCCGCCATTCCGTCTCTTCATCAAGGATATTAAACCCGAACGAACACTGGTCTACATCTCCCCGCTTGACACGCTCGTACAGGTTTAACGCATCCGTGTCATTCTCATTAATGCTGATCTCTCCCCATAACCCGTGGGAATCCTTTGACAGTTTCAGCGTTCCGGCCTTACTTCTCCCCAGCACAAGCGTTGCATTATGATTGGTCAATGCACGGATGTCATTGCCAAGAGTATCATCAAACGCACCCGGATCAACAGACTCATATGCGCCTTGCCATAATTCTGTCTCTGAGTTAAATACCGCAAAATACCCAGCAATGACCTTCTGACCATCCTGTTCCTCCCGCGTCTCATATTTAGTCAGCAGTGTCCTCTTCTGCTCTTCTTTCACTCTACTCTCCACCTTCCTCACCACCTTTCAATTTTTTCTGTTTACTCAAATCCTCCTGATGCAGATAATTCTCCAATACCAGAAGTTCTTCCATCTCATCATCAGGATCCATGCCTACCCAGTCTCTCAGTTCATTCCTGCGCATGGCATTGCGGTCAATCATACTTGTACCTGCGCTTACCATATCTGTCAGGTTGTACGCATAGAGACTTCTTGGATTCAACTTAAAATACCAGTCCGGCAAATAGAGCAGATCCCGGGTCAGCGTCTGTGAAATGATCTGTGCGATCCCCATGATCCGGGTATCGACAAAGTTGTTATATTCATCCTTATCAAATTGCCCTACCCCAAGGAAAAATGCCGGGATCCCTATAATGCCCGCCACTGTTCTCTTGTCAATCTCCACAGACGGATTGATCGCAATATCCTGAAGCGACAAGGGCTTTACTGACTGTACCTCCAACAGATCAGCCGGAATCACCCAGGGTTCCCCCGGTTTCGCTTCTCCTAAATATTTCTTCTTGATCTGCTCCTTGCCTGACTCACTTGCCAGCTCTTCACTCAGGGCATCAACCCTTATGATGATGTTCGGCATGTATTGCCCCTTCATAAAACTGCTTTTTGTCTTATTCGCCTGTTTCAAGTTCTGAATCAAATCCTTAAGAACAATCCTGTAGCCTGTCCCCTTCCACGGATAGACCGGCGAAGGATTCATCGCAAAATGAATGATCTCATCCGGCGCATAGACCCTTCCGCCGTAATTGATAGAATATTCCTCCCCTGCCTCATCATAGTTGTAACCTACGTTCTGCATCTCCAGCGGTCTCAATTCATCAATCAGTCCATCCCTCATTACCGGATATACAATTGAGTTCCCGTCACCATGCAGCAGGAGATCACTGACGATCTTATAGATCCACGTCTTCCGGGTCATGTAGCTGCATGGATTCACATCTATCTTCCGTGATAATTCATTCTTGATCCGCTTGTCCCCTTTCTCTGTATTCTCCATCAGATGGATCGTCATGTTGCTCACCAGATCCGCGATCTTATCTACTGCAATCCTTACTTCCGGATTCTCCGACAACCTCACATAACCCGATGGAAGAATGAAATCGGCAAACGCAGCCCCTTTATACACGACTACTTCCTTGCCTCTGTCTGGTTCTGACCGGATCTTTTCTTTTTTCTTTTTCTTTGACATTTATTCACTTCCCCTGTTCAGCCATTTAGCCCCAATATCTCCCAATGCCATATCATCCAACATCTGACAGCAGCTAAACACTCCCGCATCAAAGAGGTCTATTCTCATTACCCCGCCGTCGCCGTCTACCTTCTCATACTGGATCATATCGTCCGTCTTCTCTATTGCCCGGACATTCTGCACGCAATACTCAAAGGCATCTGAATGCAGATAATAGAACTTTTTATTCTTCACCTTGACTTCAATACGCCGAAAACCTTCCGACTTTACATAGAAAAACTGCGGTTGGTCTTTGATACGGAAACCTGCCTTTTTCATCTTCAAGAAGAATTCTCTGCCGAATTTCTTATCAAATCCCACCATCTTTATCTTGAATCCCGTCTGCTTCATGAATATAAACCATTTCACGATATCATCCGGCAGGACCGTCGCTGTATTGCTCATTGTCAGCCATCCATCCTCTTCCCATCCAAACAGCGGGATATTGTCTTCATCACTCTTTTTGACTGCTGCCGTCCTCGGGAAGAAGGCGTGAGTGATACAGATATCCACATCCTTGTAGGTCCCATACAAGGCGCCCGCAGTAAGGTCGTGCAGCTTCGACAGATCCGCGCCCCCGTACCACAAAATCGGAAGCTTCGCCAATTGCTCCAATGTCCAGTCATATTGCTGATCGGATGCCCGGAACTCTTCAATCTCAAAATATGCACTCAGTGCATTCGTAAATATGTTCAGCGTTTTGTTCAGGAATTCCGTCCGAAGCTGCGGTTCACTCATTGCCTGATCCGCATCATCCAAGAGTTCCTCCAGAGTGACCGTTGTCCCGATCGACGGCGTACACATCTGCAATACTTCCGGATCATTCAGCGCGGCAACTTCACCTTTACTGTTGACAATATTGCCTTCCGTATCCTGATCCGCTTTGCAGATAAAGATGAAGTAAGAGTCATATGCCTTTTCTTTGACTGTACCATTCAAGACTCCCTGCAGTGTCTTGATCCTGTTTGCCAGAAATCCGTTCGGGATATCACCGGCCGTAGAAATACCGATCAGAAGCTTGTTGCGGTATGCTTTCATGGCATTCTTCATTAGTGTGTATTTCTTTGCCCCAGCCCTTTTCCATGAATGCAGCTCATCCAGGATCAGACAGTTACAGTTTAAGGAATCCAGCTTATCCTCCTGATTCGCGATCGCATAGATATCCGCCGTTCCATCCCCAAAGTCAATGCTGATGGAATGCTCCTGGTTATTATCCCGGATGCGGAGCTTCTTCACATCATCCTGCATCACGTGCACATTGTCACGCAGGAACCCGAAGCTCTCCATTGTCTGCTTCACAGAATTCGCTACGATGTAAGTGACCGCGCCGGACTCCCGATCCAGAATGCTCTTGGCTTCGGCAAGGGCAGCGCTGAAGGAGGTCTTCCCCTGCTTCCTGGGTAAAAAAATAAGCGCTTCATTAAAGCGCCGGATATCGGTCCCCTTTCGGAAGAATCCAAACAGATTCACACATATAAACTTCTGCCAGTCCGTAAGGTACATGGGCGTACCCTTAAGGCTCCTGCCCTTGGCATCCTCGCCGCGTATATGGTGCACTGTTCCTTCTATCAGGCCGATTACAAAATCAAACTGATCCTGCCGGAAATCCAGATCCCTGCGCTTCAAATCGGCAAGAAACCTCTGACAGGCAAAAAACCGGTCTTTATTCGCCAGGACTTTTCCATCAACGATCCTCCTGGCATACGTGACTGCCGTATCAAAATTCGAAGATGTTATCTTGGAGACATTCATGCGATCACTTCTTCTGCTTCTCTAAAAATACCGCAAAAGCGGACTTCTCTTTCTTGGGCTGTTCAATCTCCGCATTATAGGTCTTTGCATTCAGCATCAGCCGGTCCGAATACGTCCCGATGTCCTTTCTGAGATTCTCCAGGCTTGCCAAAATCGGCGACTTTTTTCCACTGCTTTTCTCAGTCTCCACCATTGCCTCGAAGTCCTCTTCTTCAAACTTTCTGCTCAAAATATTATACTGATAGAGCATATCCGCATAGACCTCAATCACTTGATTATACTGGATTTTGTAGGTTCCAAGCTGCTGCATATAATTGATGGTACGTTTCTTGATACTGTCTCTGTTCGGTACGCTTTTCGCCAATTTGGCTCACCTCTTTTCCGGGGAAAAATTTTTTTCAGGATCCCGCGCTATTGGAAAGAGTCCTCTCCCCCGATTCTCCAACCGTCTTTCCAGAATTCGGAAGGGTGGGGGGATACCTCTCCCGGAACATTTTCAGTTCCTTCTCCCGCTTTTTCTGCCAGTACCGCCCCGCCTTGGTAATCTTTCCAGTGGTGCGGTCGTGCATCTTATTGTGATACTCGTTCGACAGACTCAGCAGATTCCAGTCTTCCAATGCTAATTCCGGATACTCTGACAACGGATAGATATGGTGCACGGTAACCGCTTCACGGTGTTTGCCGTACCGCTTCGCCTCCTGGCAGAGGTATTCATCCCTTCGGAGGATGTACGCACGCTTGCGGATCCATCTGCCTGATCTGTAGAATGATCTCTTTCCCTTCATGCTGATCTCCCTCCTCTGACCTAGCTCTTATCAATCAGAAAAGGCAGCCCGCCATTACTGACTGCTGCCCCTTCCATCACTCTTCTTTCAATTGCTCCCTGCAGACCTGCTCGGCATATTCCTTCATCATCCTGCTGAGCTGTCCGGCCTGGCTCACTCCTGCTTTCTCACAGGCTTCTGCGAATGTCTCTACCACTTCTCTTTTAAGCTTATAAGACTTCGATATCCAGCCCGCTTTGTCCTGATACCTCTGATTGCGTAATGTCTGCTTACTTGCCGCCATGCTTCATCAACCTCACGATCTTCGGAATCACATCCACTAATTCTAACACTCCCGCACATAGCAGAATAATGGATGTGTATACGTTCCTTCCCGCTCCGGCATTCAGGATAATGGCAAAAACAAGAAACAAATCATATACCGTTATTTTCTTCATATATTTTCTAGCCAATGTATGTTATAATAATTCCTTAGGAAGGGAGATTCCTCTCCCTTTCCTCTAATCAAGAGCTTCTATAAGTTGTGCAATTGCCGATATCACTGAGCCGACAGCGATTAAGACTTTGATTGTTAACTCTATGAAGTTCTTGATTTTTTTCTTTTGTTTTTTCTTCATTGGCTTCTCCTCCTTCCTTGATTATATTATACCGCATGGTGTACCATATGTCAAGGATTTCAGAGTAATTCATCAATTTTTTTTACAGAAAATGCGCCCTGCCGAAGCAAGACGCCCTTTTCTGGCTTATTGGAGAAACTCATGATGAATCGGAAAACTTTCTACCTCTCTGCCACTTCCCGATGATATCATAATATCACAGTTCTTACTGAACTTCACTGAACTCTTTTGGAATTTCAAGATGTGCCAGCGCTTTACCGTGAATCTTATAGATCCATCGTTCCGAATAATGCATCTTTTCCGCAATTTCCCACCAGTCAAGCCTTCTTATGTACCGATAGAATAATACATCATTCTCATTCCGGCTTTTCAGTCTCTTGATTCTCATCTCAATATCCTGATATAGTTTGATCCGCTTATATCGCTCCAATATCAGTTCCCGTTCCAGCTTATCCAGTTCTGCTGCATAGTCTGACAGATCTGTCTGCCTGGATCCCGATGGCAGTCCGTCATAGTTGATCGCGGTACCGGCTTTCATCGCCCGGATCTCAGCCAATTCAGATTCAATTCTTGCAACCCTGCGCACGGAATCCTGATATTTCCAGAGATATTCTTTTTTCTTTTCATTCTCTGCCTTTATCTGATCCGATGCTTTCCTGTCCAATCCCGATCTCCCCTTTTATGTCGTACTTTTTAGCCATGTATCCCAACACGTCACAGCACTCGTATGCTTTTCTGATGAAAGCCTTCGCCGCCTTGGCATCCGGCTTTGTTGCTGCCATCTCTGCCAGACGGTGCCTGCGGACTTGGCTGACCTTGTTCCGCTCCCTTTCACGCCTATTCATGACAAGCCTCCGCGCTTCACAATCTCCAACGCCCCAAGCACCCCGCAATTCTCACAGTCGATATCATCTGCATTAATATATCTGCAGTGATTTCGGTAGCAGATATCACTGTGGGCAAACTCTTCCAGCTCATTAATGACCTTGTCTATGTCGTAGGCCGTTGGCTGTGCTTTAATCAGTGCTTCCACATCCTTTGACGTCATGCAACTGCGCTTAATCTCTTCCAATAACTTCTCCGCATTAATCAACCTCATCTTCTCTATCTCCTTCCTGATTCGTCGTTTTGCACACATCCCTGTCCCAGGTCTCCAGGATCTCCTTAATCACCTGGTCACAATACTCCTTATTCTCTCCCTTGCTCATCTGTATCACCTGTCTTTCCCTCTTCGGATGCAGTACACACATCTTTTAACTTATCTCTGTACGTGCTCAGCCTGCTCACCTGCTTCTCGTTTCTTGTCCTCTCAATTTCAACAATCATTTTCTCTGCTTTCATAGTGTTCTCCTTTCTCTATGCAAACCTTAATTGTTCCCCACTGTCATCTATCCTCATGTTCGGCATCCGTTCACCTGTTTTCAGATAACTACAATTTACTTCTACCATTTTCTTCGCCATAATCGGGACCACACTGTTACCGATCCGCGCTACCTGCTTACTGACCGGATACTTATTACCGTTATAATCCCGGTCAATGATATAATCTTCCGGGAAGCCCTGCATCACCTTTAATTCCTCCGGTTTCAGCATCCGAAGGAAAATATCTGAAATGATATACGTTTCACCCTCTATCTCTAACAGGATATTCACCAGACCGAATCTATCCTTAGTTGTAATCGTCCCTAATGGACTATCTAAAGTCTGCCCTCCTCCGGCTCCATAATATTTGATTAGAAATGCTGATATTAATCCAAAATGACCCGGTGATGTCGTAATCGTATGTAACGGGCTTCCTAAACCCTGACCGATTCCAGTCTTATAGTATTTTGTAATAAATGCCATAACAAGTCCATACCTGTTACTTGTATCAATTGTCTTAATCGGCTCCGTCAAAAGCTGTCCCCGGGAATCACCTGCCCTTGTTTCTCCATGGTACTGAATAATAAATGACAGGGCTTCTTTGTTCCTGACTCTGTACGGGTACAGATTCTTTACGATATACTTATCAATCCCATTAGCAATCCTGGCATATGTTGCATCTGCAAGAGGTTTCTTCCGGTCGAATATGGATTTCCCAAGATCCGACCAATCAATATAATCACCACACTGCTTCCATCTGCAGAAACCATCTGCCCCTGATTTACTATGTGTTGGCTCTGGCCAGATAATCTCTTTTCCATCTCTCCGAAATACTGCATACCATCGTTTTCTGGTTGTCGGTGCCCCGTAATCTGCCGCCACCAGCTCCCGGCTGTCAAATATGTAGCCAAGTGATTCCATGGCTTTGATAAATTTTTTGTAATCTTCCCCCTTCCGCTCCGGTATTGGATGTCCTTCTGAATCCAATGGTCCCCACTGCTGTATCTCTTCCACGTTCTCCATAATGATCACATCTGGAAGAATCATCTTCGCATGTTTATATACCGCCCATGGAAGGATACGCAAGCCGTGTTTCCTGGGTTGTCCACCTTTCGCCTTGCTGTGACTCGTACAGTCCGGACTTGCCCACATCAAAGATACGTGTCTGCCTTTTACATATTTCTGTAAATCAACTTTGAAGATATCTTCCGTTAAGTGAAGTGTATCGGGATGGTTCGTCTTATGCATCAGGATAGCATCTGGATCATGGTTAATTGCTATGTCTACCTGCCGACCTAATGCCATCTCTATTCCCACGCTCGCCCCGCCGCCACCAGCGAAGCAGTCAATGATTAATCCCTCTTTCATAACATCACCTCTGGATAATAGGCAGCCAAATCCATTTGTACGCCTGGTATATCCTCCCAATCCACGCCAATATAGTCCAATACTCTTCCCCATCCATACTTATTCCCGGTATCCGGATCCGTACAGCATCGGTACATGTAAAACTCCCATTCCTTCGGGTTTCGCTCCCGGAGCTTATCAAACCTATGTGGTCTTTCCTCCATGTGTATCCCAAACCCACACATACTGCATCCTGTACGTTTTGCACCAGTTGTCTCAAGGTTCCCATCACTGTCCTTCTCGATCTTCCCATAGATTTCTGGTATAATGCTCTTAATCGGCACATACGGGATCACATTCCCTTTCCCATCCCTGCTGTAAGGCTGCTTATAATACAGACGTTCAAACAGATCTATATGGGCGTGATACCACTCGTCCATTTCCTGTGCCAGAATCAGGATGTCATTCCGCAGGTACGGAGCAAACGGCGCTGATCTCATTACTGTCTTTCCGTAATAATTACATCCATGGTCTGTAAGCGCTTCTTCCCTCTGCCCTCCTTCAGATGCCATCATTCCCAGAAAAGGAAAGCTATTGTGTTCCCGCGCCCAGTCATCACACGGTTTCTCTTTTAACCAATAACAACACTCATTTGACACTTTAAAGTTTGGTCTTTGATAATGGACGCCCTCATTCTCGTTTTCATATCCTCCAAATAGCTTCAGCCATTTCTGAGGCAGTCTCATCCGGCTATTCTTCGCATAATGACCGAGTTCCCCGCATTCACCTGTAATAATCGCATGACGGACCGTCTTATTCTTTTCACTCGGATTCTGCAATAGTGCAATCTTTCCCGCTATGCGTTTGCTAATCACAGGAAAACCAATCTCATTGATTACCTGTACTTTTGACTTGTACGACTGCAGGATCGTTATACCAAGTGCCTTATGTACTTTCTGTATGCTCTTGTCTTCCAGCCCCGATACTGAGATAGCCGGGACATCTATCCCGATAGATTTCAGGAATACATGCAATGTAATACTGTCCAATCCTCCGACAGATACATGCGCTTCCTTCCCTCTTTCATCCATCTGCTCTACAAACTCATTTGCTCGAAGTTCCGAACGCTTCTTCTTGACTGCATACGGTAATCCCTGCATGGCAACCATACGGGCCCGGGCTTCGCTCTTTTGTTTCTTCCATTCTTCCAGACCTTTATCCGGTACTGGAATCTCTTCATCCTCTACACTAAGAAAATCTAATATCTCTTGCATGTTCTAAAGAAGCCCGTGTACACGTCACCCCGGCCGGAGGCTGGCTCCTTTCTATGTCTTACTCTTCTGAAGCTGTCTCTACAACTCCAGACTGTTTATACTATTTTTATGCCGAGTGTGGATTTTCACCACACATGAGGTATTCCAACCTTTATATGCAGGGTTTGCCGTCTGTTGATCCGACGTCGATAAATGACATTACTGCCCAGGTTGCCACCGCTTTTCCAAATCTTACATGTCTTAACTGCTCCGGGATTCAGGCATGTATATTTTGCGTCTACATATTCCGCCATCGGCATATATTCCATCGCCCATACGCTTACCAATTTAACGTTCACATTTTTTTACACTCAAATAGTGTTTCTAATATTTTGACAGCATTATCAATTCCCCAATAATCTTCATTATCCCATGCATCATCGTCTTTAACAAACCAATCATGCCTAATTTCTTCTATGATGTCATGTGCCCTCTGTAATACCTCTTTTTCATCTTTATTGACAGAAAAAGAAACATTACTTGCACAACATACATTTGCCATTTTTCTCCTCCACTTAACTTTCAATTAGTTTTTTTATATGGAGCCGGTAATGGCATCCATGCGATTACTTTGTAAAAGTTTCCATCCCTGTACCATTCTCCACTGCCGGCATATTTCAAAAATGTCGGTTCTTGTGCACCAGCAATCATAACAATATATTCTGGATATGTATCCATCTCTGATAACCCATAAAATGCATCTGGTACGGGATCTTCCGGCAACCGCTCATTACATGGAATCCATCCAGTCAACATTTTCCCATCAAGAATTTCTCTTGGTGTAAGTCCTGTATTCTCATATTCACCCAGCAAATTAAAACACTGGTTGATCGCACATCCTCGGCAACCCTCTTTTCCTTCTTTTGTTGCTTCGCAATATTCACAGCAAAGATCACAATCATCTGCACCTCCTAATCTGTCTATACTACACATCTCTTTCGGAACATATTCACCACAATACTCAATTGTCAATCTGTCCATATATTACTCCTTCCCCAAACACCGATTTAATCTACAGATTTTTCAAATCTCAGTTTCATTTGGAGCGGGTATAAATCAACCTCTGGTCTGCGAACTCCCGTCCAACACTTTCCTCCTGCTTTGCCAATACATTTCCATCCGCTTGCTTTTAGGCTTGCCCCGTTTTCTGTGTCAAGGATGTATGTAACCAACTTTTTATATCCCATATTCTTAGCGCATCTCCAACAAGCAGAATAAAGAAAACTACAAGCATTTTTTGTACCATTAGTACAAAGCCTATTGACTTCCAATGTCCATCCATCATCCAGATAACGGCTCACTGGCCTGCCGACTATAGCGACTCCAACCACTTCTCCATCAACAGCTGCAGCTACACTGAATTTGTGCCCTGTAACTGGTTTGTGGTGTCGATGCTGGCGCTCTACAAATGCATTAGCCTCCTTTAATGATATCGGAACTAATTCTAACACCATTTTTACCTCCACTTAACTTTCAGTCAATCCAACCTCAACTCCATCTGGCCAGATTCATAATTCATCCAAATAACTTCCGTCCGCCTACTCCCCATCTCCGCATGTGATCTGAATTCTTTCCTTCTCCATCCGGCAAGCATATCATCATACATCTCCGATGCATATCCCGAGATCATGATCTTCGCTTTGCTGATGAGTGCTTTCTGAAGCATCTCCTCATGTTCATCGTCCGACATTTCATGCTTATACTGCTTCTGTTTCCCGCATCTGGTCCCCAGAAGATACGGCGGATCCAGATACATAAACACATTTTCATAATCATATCTTACGATCAGCTCCAACGCCGGAGAGCATTCAATCTGCACTCTTCGCAGCCGTTCCGCGATCTCAATCACCCATTCCGGCAGACGGTACCAGTTCCACAGCGCATACATCCGCTCTCTTCCCTGCACATCGTTCCTCCATCCAACCTTATAACCATTCATTCGGAATCCGTACCCCTGCCAACACCGAACAAGGAACTGACACGCTTTATGAAACCGATCAGCGCCAAGCATCATCTCCGCTACCGGATCACTCTTGTAAGCATCATCATACATCTGCCGGCTGTACGGTGTTGTCATAACCAGCCGCGCCAGCTTCTCCGGATCCGTTTGAATGCACTGGAAGAGATTCACCACATCCCAATCCAGATCATTGACCGTCTCTATGTCTGACGGGGCTTTTCTGAAGAACATTGCCCCGCTGCCGAAATACGGTTCCAGGTAGGTATGATGATCCGGTATCAGTTCCACAAGCTTATCTGCAATCCTCCATTTACTCCCTGGATATTTCAAAACACGATTCAACCATCCACCTTCCTTCACACTTTCCCCGGCATAAACCAATCCAGCTTCCGCCGTTTCACATATCCCCAAAACACTTTGTAGCTGCTGTACACCCGAAAATACTTCTCCACATAATCATACGTTGCTTTTATAGACATACCCGAGAGTCAAAGACTCCGCTGCAAGCAACGGGGCATCAAATTTGTAGCGCTGCAGAGCAGCGGGGTATTTGACCCTCGCGGCAGTCGCCAAATGTGCATGCAAGCATGCCCGCTTGGCTCGTTGCTCGCGGGAATAAAAGCTCCTAGATCCGTGAGTAGTAAGGGTCAAATACGCTGCGTCCTGTTCTAATATCACTCATTTATTAATACCCGCATCCATACCGATAGCATTTCCTCCGCTCCCATCGATTCACTCAGTTCGGAATAAACCACCAGGTTTTCTGATTCTTCCCATATCCTGTCGTTGACTGATCCACCTGCAGATCCCGCTTCGCCTTCATCAGATCCGCACGCTTGATCCCATTCGCTTCACTCTTTAGGATCACCTCTTCAGAATTCATACGGCCTCCGGCAAGCATACTTTTCAAAAATTCACAGGCTTTCTCGTGATCCGATTTCCCCAGATCCTTTAGACAGTCCTTGATCTTCTCTATCTGTACCGTGTTTGCATTCGCCTTCGTAAGTAATTTCTCGGTACTCCCCGCCAGCATATCCAACAGCTCTTCGATTGCACCAAGCTTATGAAAAATATTTTCGATTACCTTGACCTCTGCCGGCGATATGGCAGAATCCGCTTCTATAAGGCTTCCCGGTTCCAATCCCAGAAGGATACACATCACCTGCTCCACGCTTTTCGGCTGCTCCCGCGTCTTAGCCAGATTGCTGATATAAGACCTGCTCCTTCCAAGTTCCAGGCTGAACCCCTCCTTCGTCTTTCCATTCCTCGCGATCTCAGCACATAACCTTCCATAATCAATCCTCACTTTTTCTATCATTACGTCTAATCCTCACCTTTTTCCTTCTCCCATAAATCATGTATCGTCTGCACCTGCGGAGCGAACCACAGGAGAAGATCAACAATGTCCGCCCTATTTCCATATTCTGACTCGATCTTCATTGACCGGTTATTATATTCATCCATATTATGATCCGTAAGATACTGGCTGAAATTCTTCGCACATGCATTATACATATCTTTCACCCGTTTAATTTTATCCTGCATACCAACCTCCCCACCGAACCTTCTGCCCACGATGCCCGGATATTATGTAAATGGCGTCTCGAACTCCCATTCAACCCAACTATCGTTATTCTTATCCCATCCATAATCAAATCCCAGTTCATCACCATCACCATAGATCCGCTTAGACTTTTCATCGTAATCCAACACAAAGCCTTTCGTCTCCGTCTTTCCAAACAAACGGTTTTTCGATACCTTCAGCAACCTCTGTCCCGGATGCAGGTCCTTCCCCTTTTCATAGGCAATCGTGATCGTCGCAAGGTTCGAGATATCCCCGCTTCCACTGATCTCATCGTTCTCATTCGCAGTAAAATTATTTTTCCTCTTATGCGCCACCAGAAGGATCAGCACATTATATTTCAGGGCTACCCTCGCCAGCTTCTTGACAAAAAGACTCTGCCGGTCATACTTGTCAAAAGCATTTCCTCCTTCCAGATCCAACGCTGTCATGAGGTTATCCAAAAGGATCACATCCACGCCGTACTGCATGATCACATTTTCCGTAATAGCCAGAAGACTCTCTTTTTCATCACCCTCCACGATCCGATTATCATACAGGAAACATTTCCCGCGGTACCAGTCCGCAATCAACTGCCTGTTTGTATCAGACACCTTATAATTCCTGTCCCCCCATTTATTCTGGTACTCCGTGATATGGTTCCATCCGGCAATCTGAAAATCGATCCAAGACCGGAAAAGGTAATTCGGCAGTTCCCCGCTGTAAGCAAAACATTTATGCCCCTGATAGACCGCATTTACTAAGATCTGGCTTGCAAGCGTAGACTTCCCTTCCCCAGGTTTCCCCGATATCAGCGCCACTCCGCCGAATGGGATTCCCCCATAGAGCAGCCGGTCCAACTGCCGGATCCCTGTCTGAAGCTTCGGAAGCTTAAATATATCAACATTCTCCACCTCCGCCAGATCGATCACACTCCTTAGCGGCACCACCGCTGCATTTTTAATACATTCCCTGATCTGCTCCGCCCCATACTTCTGCAGGATCTCATTGGCATCTTTACAGCCCCGGTAATCTTCCTTCCGTATGTGCTTCACTGTACATTTCAGCCGTGATGACAATTCATCAAGCAAAGTGATCCTGCCTTTTTCGTGATCACCGAAAACAATAACCTCCGCAAACCGGTTGATCCAGTCCCAACAATACGGGACCCAGGTGAACCCCTTCGCACCCGTCGGCACCGACACCGCATTCTCTATCCCGGCCGCTGCCACGGAAAGACTGTCAATCTGCCCCTCTGTAATGATCAGCCGGTCAAATTTATCATTGCACTGCGCCATTCCAAACAGAATCGGCTTACAGTTCGCCTCACACCATTCTTTGTTCTTATCCTTCTCCCTGTCAAAATCCGTCTTCCGGTACTTCACAAACTGCATCCGCCCGGCAGCATCTAAAAACGGGAAAACCAGAATGTTCGGGTGCTCCGTCTGCACAGTGATCTGATATCTCTTTATGACATCCTCCGGTATCCCTCTTTCAGTCAGGTACTTTACTGCCTCCGGCTTCGGCCTGATCGGCTCTATCGGCGTCTTCATCTTTCGGAACTGCCGCCTTGGACGGTAATACTCATCCACCTCATTCCCAAGAGAAAAATCAAAATCCCTGGAAAGCGTCAGCATGTTCCCGGATACTCCGCAGGACCCCCGCAGGCATTTGAACTGGCCCGTCTTCAAATTGATTGAAAAGGTGTTGAGATTGCCCCTGGAAGGTTTGGGATTGCAGTAAGGACATAGCCGAAAGGACAACTCACCGTTGTGCTCCCTTGTCCGTGCATGGATATACTTTGCAAAATCAAACGCATCCTGCTCCTTAAACTCATACATGCCTATTCCTCCCAGCCATTAGGACCATACTTCCACCATTCTTCGTCTTCGCCGATCAGCTCCTCTTCTGGATCTGGATTCGGATCCGTCTCTTCTGCCTTCGGCGCTTCTGGATGTTTCACTTCCAAATAGTCCTCAAACACACATTTCTCTAAAAAATTGTTCGGCATGAACATCTTGTCACCAGAATCTTTTATGTGCAACGCGTAGTTCGTGGCAGCCAGGATCAACTGATCTTCCGTAATACTTCCAGACAGAACTAACTCACTGTAAGCCGTCTCTGCCAGATATCGTCTCTGTTTATTGGGAAAGACAGACCAAAAATCATCGAAGCGCACTACCTGCATAATTTCCTTTCCTTTACTTTTATTTACTTTACTTTCCTTTGCGGTGTTTTTCTTGGATTTACTCTTGTTTTTCTCGGATTTATAAGGGTTTTTCTCGGAAAAACTCTTGTTATTCGCGACTTTAATACAAGATGCAGTTTCCTCTTCATCTAAAAGCCAGATCTCAGCATTCACTTCAAACTGCCTTTTACGTCCTTTAACTGCCTCCTGATAACGTTTCTGTATTCCCGGTGAGGTGATAACCTCTGCCCTCTCCTGTCCGTTGCCGCCCTCGGCTAACTCGCATTGTGGTCTGTTATCCCCTTCTTTTTGTATGGTAATGATAGTGTCCGGATTAGTAAGTGTCCTCTTTACGAGTAGTGACCGGCTAACCAAGAATGTCATTATCTGTTCAATAAACCCTTCCGTAAGATGCAGATCATCCATGGCATCATCCATACTCTCAGCATCCCACCTTATGTAATATCCGTTCCGATAGATTTCTGTCAGCAGATAGATATAAAATATTATTCCATCATTTCCATATCTGGAATGAAGCCGTTTGATCCTCTTATCCGCATAAAAGAAATCCGTATCAAATGAAAAATAGAGCAATCCGTCCTGTTTAGGACGTGCCATACTATCCGTCCGCCTCTCTTATCAAAACTTCAATCCGTGGATTCTTTTTATCCACATCAAACTTGTCCGAAAACCCGACAACATACTTCCATCCGTCATCCTTCAGCACGCCACACTGCACAAGCGCATCCTGGATCACTTTACGCCCAAAAGAGCTTATATTGTCCTTATCCCGGCGTCTATTCGGCTCTACCCACAGATATTCCATGAATACTGGTTTCTCAATCTTCACGCCCCTCATGCACTGCCTGATCGCTATGGCAACGATATCCCCGTTGTTTGCCTTCATCTTTGCGCCTTTGTGGCGGTTCGTGCGCTCTGCTGAGATATAGTCGTTCAGATTGTTGAGCGTACCGGGGATCGTCAGTAAATATTCCACGGTATCTCCTTTCCGCTGGCAGTCCGCACTCTGCCAGCAAGCCGACAAACGCTACATATTGTACAGTTACATTTGTGCGGATGAATCCTAATTTAATAGTTTCCTCGTGATACAATCCCCAAAAGGGAGAATGCCTATAATTATGCGATCACTGTAATATGATATTTCTCCAGTTCTTCAGCAAGCCCAGATTCCAGATATCCCTTGATCCGCTTCATGGCCACATTCTTCCAAAGTCCGCCATCCGCTTCCACCAGCTTAAACGCCGGTCCCCTCTCACTGTCCTTGATCCGGAATACATAAGCACTCTCAGGCTGCTCGATCTCTCCAAATGTTCTGTATGGCCTGAGCCTTACAGGGTTCGGAACGATCACATCCGTATTATTCGCGATACCGCTCTTAATGGTCGTCTTCTGGCTGATACCGTCATCATCATAATTTGCCGTAGTACCTGCCTGAATATTCCCCGCAACCATCATGATACTTTCCAGGTCTTCCGTTGGAATAAAATTAGACTGCAGCTCGATCAGAAACCTCTCCTGGTCATAATAATGGTCAAACTGGAATTCATTCACAATTGCAGAAGACTTCAACAGATATTCCCGGTCCCTCTCGTCGATCAGTCCAGAATACAACCTCACCTCAGTCGGGCTCACCACATGCAGGAGCATGGTCTCCCTCAGCTCCTCTGGCTTCCCTTTGATATAGTCCACGACTGCCGTCAATGTATTCACCCTGATCTCATCCGCCATATCAAAAGAATGGTAGCGTCTCAGATCCTTATCACAATATGTCTTCCCATCGATCTCTACGATCTTGGGATCCATCCCATTAACCTTCAATCCTACAACGTACTGTAATGCTTCCCTTAATCCTTCCATCATCTTTCTTCTCCTCCTATGCTATGCTTTTCTTCTCATATCAACAATTCTCTCTCCTGAAGGCTTCTCACCTGCAGGCTCCAGGATCTCACCCGTATCCGCATCAAACGGCCGGCCATCTGCAGATACCTGCGCTGCCTGTGCGTCCTCTATAGACATCTGCCCAGGAATCTGACCCGTCGTAACCTCGGCAACATCCACCTCTCCTGTACGGAGATCCTTTCCCATACTAAGGGCAGTATCCGTTCCAGCAGCCGGCGCTAAGGCTGTCTTAGTCTGAATGTCTATTGGAGCAAAATTCCTGTCTTTGTTTGGCTTAAATGTAATCGTCACCGTAACTTTCCGCTTTGCCAGGGCATCCGTATTAGGATCCTGGATATTCTCCGTCACTTCCTTAAATGCCCGGTTTACTTGTGCACTGAACGCGCCATTTGCCAGTGTTTCAAGATTCACGTGTCTCATATCCTATCCTTCCTTTCTTCCATACTATTGATAAAAGCATTCTTCCCTACGCTCTGATCAACCAAAATTTCCACTTAACTGCTTAAAAATCTATCCCATACTTTTCCCTCAGAATCCTTCGTTCTTCCGGCGATGCGATTTCTGCATCCGCCATCCCCACATCCCTGCAATCGCTCACAAGTCCATCAATCAACCGGGACATTTCCGCCGTATCATAGGTACTGCTTCCACGGATCATGACATAGGTCCTGTACATCATCCCATCATTTCCCATCCTTGCATCCGATGTAGGCCGTAAATGATACACCTGAGATTCCATAACCTTCTTATTCGCTTCATCTGTATCAGGAAGAACAACCTTAATTGTCCTTCCATCAACGATATCCATAAATCCATACTTAGATAGAAGAACGTTGTGAAGTTCCGCATTGGAAATCCTTAAGATCTTCGCCAGCTTCGTCAGAAGCACCCAGTAATACGCATTGGCATCCAGGCTTCTCTTGCGCTTATACGGCTTAATCTCCAGACTCAGCTCATCGCAGTCCTTCAACTCCTCATACGCCTGTCCAAAGTCTTCATTCGGCTCAAACAGAATCGTCAGACGGTGCGTCATAAAATCAATGATCGGCTGTTTCAGTTTCCCGGTAAACTTCATTAGGCTGCACACTTCTCCTTTACCTGCTCAAAATGCTGAGTGATATTTTCATGCTGTGACACCGACAATTGGGATAAATCTGAAACCTTGTACGCGTTGCATACCTTCGCTTCATCAACCCCATTGTCCTTGAAACGTTTTCTTAGAGCCTCCAATGTCTTTTTATCAATCAATTTCTTCTGAGTGCTGCTTTGGGGATCCCTGTTTGAACCCGCTGCATTCTGGCTCTGCTGTTGATTCTTATTTGCGCCTGCATTTCGACTCCGCTGTTGATTCTTATCAGCCTTTGCATTCTGACTCTGCTGCTGATTCTCATTGGTATCCGCGTCCTTCACATCATCCAGAAGAAGCAGCCCATTCAACGCATACTTCCGGGCATAAGAGGAGGCGGTCCCTGTGATCTGTGAGGAGTCCATACCTTTCTTGGAGTCCTCTTCCCTTGCAAAAGATTGGTTCGAGACAGATTCACCGCTCTCACAATCAACCAGTGTTGCGGTAGCTTTGATATAATACCGGTTACCAATAAATATCAGATCGTCATTGACTGTCACTGTACATTTATGCGTCTGTAAAATCGGTTTCAATGCAGATAAGATATCCTCACAGCTCCGGTAATCATAATTACCAAACTTATTGTGCTGGTTCTTCGGTACACTTATGGATGACTGGATCTTCAAAAGCTTCTCATGTACCGCCATCAAACATCTTTCCTTTCAAAATAGATTCCCAGACTGTTAAACGCCATCTCAATCTCTTGGATCTCTTCCGCTGTAGCAACAACCGTATAGATAACCTTCATAGAATGTTTCTCAGTAAGCGGTGCTGCAGCAGCTTCATCCACTGTCTTGATCTCCTCTACGGCCTCTCTTTTTGCTTCATTCCTGATCCGCTCTTCCTCTGCAATACGGGCTCTTTCTTCCCTTCGGATCTTTTCAATCTCTTCTCTTCGCAGCGCTTCCGCCCTCTCAGCCTCTCGTCTTTCTTGCTGCGCCAGGATCTCCTTCTTTTTTGCTTCATAGTCACTGATATATTTCACAGCAGCGGCAAGATTACGATTCGCCATATACAAGTCAAGCGCTTCCTGTACCTTATCAGATCCCATAGAAGAAATGACAGAAATCTCGCTCTGCGTCTTGGTTACAGCCTCAGAAATCTCTTTCCTGACTGTCTTCATATTCGTCGTGGCATTGTCCCACTTCGCTCCATAGATGCATTCCAGAGGTATGTAGTCCTGCAGGTCCTCCGGTACCAGTTCGTTATAAACAGCTTCAATTTCCTCTTTCTTCTCTCTGATCCGCTTCTCTTCAAATGCCTGCACCTGTCCATTAATAAAATTAATCGGCTCATCGTACAAAGCAATCAGGTTTTTAGCTCTAGTCTCTACCTCATTCCACGGCGCCATATATTGATTCTTTGCATCTCGAAGATTCTCTTGAAACTCCTTTTTCTGTTTCCGAAGACTTGCTACCTGCTTCTTTGCATATGTCTTACTGTCTTCGGTAAAAACAACACCCTCAAACTCTGCAAGCGTTCCCTTGATCGCCTGCTCCACCTGATCGAAGTTACAGGATATCTTTGCACTTTCCTGTGTAATTACTGCTACTGTATTGTTCATGTATCAATTCCTCCTCGTATTCTCTATAATTATCTTTCAGCCTCTCACGAAGGCTCTTTCTGGATGAAAAATATTCCCGTTCCTCAGATGTCATAATGCCCTCCCATCTCGGCATTCAGACAGTCCTTGCATATGACTTCACCCTCCATGGTTACAAAACGGCTATCCACATACAAGTCACATCCACACCGATCACAATACCTGGGCACTTCTTCTTTGATACCCTTACACTCTTTCTCTTCATCCCTGCATCCACACCGCTCACCGGGATCCAGATGGTCACCGCAGTCAGGACAGATATATCCGTACATCAATCGTCATCCTCCTTCGGTATCGGAATCCCCAAAACAGACGCAAGAACATCTGTCTTAACCGAATAGCTTTCCGTCTTGATGATATATTCGACCGCTTTCAGCTTTACAGCCATATCCATGTGTTGCTCATCAAACTTCACGGATTCTTCTAACCGTTGATTCTTATCCCGTAACAACTGATTCATTTCCTTTAGCTGCTCTATTTCCTGCTGCATCTGCAAAATCTTTGCATCTTCCATTTCCTGTTCTCCTCCTTCATCATCTTCTATGCTTCACCCAAACACTTCATTAACTCTTGCATCACTGGTGAATACTCGAATTCTTTCACAAACTCTGGATTTTCCTTCCTTATGAGTTCGTATTCCTTCTCCAGTTCCACATCCTTTCTCTTAGCATGAGCAATAATCTCATCGAAAAAAATATTTCCGTTTTCTTCACCTAAATATTTACAAAAAGCCTCTCTTACCGTCCTTACAGCTAATTCAAGCTCCATAGCAACCTGTTCTGGTCGGCCAGTAACCTTGATCGACTTTCCAAAATCTTCTACAATTATCATTTACAATCTCCTCCTTTTCCGCTATAATAGCGGTAGATACTTCCATGAGCGCTTTAAGGTTGCCGCCTTTTACAAGCGCTCTTTTTTGTTATCCTGCGGAAAAACATGCCCCGCTTCTCCAGGTATCTGACAGTACGCCCAAGCACATAGCCTATCGTTACAGTAACTACACCTGCCAGTACCCATCCTGCATGCCGGGCCGGAGACAAACCAACTATGATGCTTAAGGACATCCACACCGTCTAGAGCATCCCGATCCGAATGAGATCTGACGCCACCCTTCGAAGGACCGGACACAATCTTTTCCTTTTCTTGTAAGTTTTCAGTTTCACTTGCTCTCCTCTCTAATCATCGCTAAGATCTGTTCATCCGTAACTCTGCCGGTTCTCCTAAGAATCCTGAGTTCCCGAAGAGTTGTAAGTTCTGGAATTCTTATTCTTTTGTAAAAGCAACTCTCACTCATATCAAGAACCTTGCACAATTTCCTTCTTGGAGTATCCACTAGAACATGTTCAAGGATGTTACGGTACTTATCATCCAGCTTTTGTGTACTTAGTAATACTTTTGGCATTCTTGTTTCACCTCCTTTACGCCAGCAAACATTTTATTAATCAATCACATCCGCTTCTACTGGAATCCACATATTCGGATTGAAGTTTAATGTATATTTATACTTGCTAACCTCTCCTGCAGTAATATCCCCAACAACATACGTTACATTGTCACTAAGACCGATGAAATGCTTCTTATACTCTCCATTTTCATCTTCCACAACAACTTCCAGCTGATTATCCGATGTATCTGCCGTAATGGACATCTTTCCTGTCATTTGAAAGAGCACATCTCCTTGCAAACAATTGATGACTGTAACCTGACGAATATCGTTAAAGTTATCCGCTTCTAATGAAAGATTTTGAGAAACCCTCGAAGCTTCGCTACATCCAGACAGCATAGACACTAATGATACCGACAGCAATACTGCTAAAATTTTCTTCTTCATTTTTACCTCCATTATTCATCCCACTGTAATGTTATTAGTTCAGCTGTAGCATCATCACAAAACGCCATATACCAAAAACCTATCGTAACCAGTACATTAATTCCCGGGCAGAAGAATATCATCCATTTAAAAATCCTATTTTTCTTTGATTTCTCATGCTTCTTTTTAAACCGCCTCAGATTGTCTTTGAAAATAATCCTTACCCCTATGCAAGCCAACTGGCATAAAAGACTAAATGCAATATGAAATTTTAATAACCACACTTTCTCACACCACCTCCTTCTCTAATTTAAGTTAAAAACAGCTGGTAACTTTTAAAGTTACATTCTAGCAAAAAAAATATCTACAGGATTATCAATATGAAGTTCTTCAATCATAATCTGAATTTCATCACTACCAAATACACCATTCTTCATCTTTTCGTAAAATGTTTTTGGAGTAACTCCAATTTTCAAAGCAACATCTGATTGAGAAAGACCATTTTTTGCGATAATTCCACGCAACTCATCAGTTCTTATCACAATACCACTCCTTTCTTGTAACTTTTAAAGTTACTTTTACTATATCACATTTTTGTAACTTGTCAAGATATTTTTTATTGATTTTATTACTTTTTTGTGCTATTATAAAGTTACCAAAAAGGGGAGGAAAGAAAAATGACTATTGGGGAGCGAATAAAAGCCATTAGAGAGAGCTTACATATAAGTCAAGTCGATTTTGCAGATAAGATAAATGTTTCAAAACAAACATTGTATAAATATGAGAACAGTATTATCACCAATATCCCTTCAGATAAAATTGAAGCAATTGCTTTTGTAGGGAATACTTCTCCCGCTTATATAATGGGATGGGAAGATGATAGCACTTCAAAATATAAAAAACAAGCCGTTACTATCAATGTCCTTGGGCGTGTAGCTGCCGGAATACCTTTGGAAGCTATTGAAGATATTATAGATACAGAAGAAATAGATGAAGATCTTGCTCGGACAGGTACTTTCTTTGGATTGCAGATACATGGAGACAGCATGGAACCACGTATGTGTGAGGGGGATATCGTTATAGTTCGCAAACAAGATGATGCTGAATCAGGCGAAATAGTTATTGCAACAGTGAACGGTTCTGACGCTACATGTAAACGCTTAAGAAAATATAGGGACGGCATTGAACTAATTTCGAATAATCCGAGCTATGAACCTATGTTTTTCAGTAATGAAGAAATTGAAAGCAGACCGGTTAGAATCATTGGTAAAGTAGTAGAGCTGAGAGGTAAATTTTAAACATAACCGCTTTGGCGTTTATATAAGTTTCTCAATGTAAGGTCATATCTATCAAAAGAGAAAAGAGGTATTTTATGGGCTTAAGATTTCGAAAAAGTATTAAAGTTGCTCCTGGTGTGAAGCTAAACTTAAACAAGAACAGTGCAAGTGTCACTGTCGGAACAAAAGGAGCTCACTATACTGTTAATTCAAACGGTAAGAAAACTACGAGCACAAGTATTCCAGGAACTGGATTGAGTTACGTATCGGCAAAAAACGGCGGTAAAAAGAAAAATTCCAAAACAAGCATCAAACCTAAATCCAAGACAGATCTTGATAAAAAATTAGAGGAAAAAGAGTCTAAAAAAAATCAGCCCAAAAAGAAGGTTGGATGTCTGGGAGCTATTTTACTTGTATTTACAATATTATGTTTGATATTTGCAATAATTCCATCCGACGACAAAAAAGAAGATGCAAAAAAGACAAACCAACAGAACATTGCAGAAGAACAATTGGAAGAAAATATGGTTTCTCAAACTGATAGTGACGAAATAGAACCTGCTATTGACGATGCCAGCAATAATCTTCCTGAAAATAATATTGAACCGGAACCCGTAGCTACTACTCAACCAGAAAATACCGTTAATATGGTGTGGCTACCAGAGAACGGAACCAAATACCACAGTAATAGTTCCTGCAGTAATATGGATAATCCACGTCAAGTTACCCTTGATGAAGCCGTAAACGCAGGATATGAACCTTGTAAAAAGTGTTACTAATAATTGATTAAATACTAGGGTTCCCGCAGAAAATAAAGAATATTACTTTTATATAATATACTTCATCCCCCATTTCGTCGTAATAAAAATAATATAACCGCTTTGGCGTTTATATAGGTTTCTCAAATGTAAGGTTAAACTAAAGAGAAAGGAGAAACCATGAAAAAAAATAATCAGAAAGGAAAGGTGAAACTTTTGATTGCTGTAATCCCCGCCACACTTGCGGCAATTGCGGCAATATGGACAGCTTATATTAACATAAGCCAAAAAACTACGAGTTCTGAAGATCAAAATCTAAGCATGGAGTCGAAAACTAGAAAAGTCGATTTGGCAGACAATTCTGGCACAATCGTTAATGGAGATAACAACACAGTTTCCGTTTCTAATGACTCTGACACTAAGAAAGAAGAAATGGTAACTTTAACCGGAGAAATGTTAGGTTATTTCCAGGGTGGCATTGTAGACAATGAGAATATATTAAAGTATAGTGATGATGGATATGAACCAATATATGATTTCCATTTATTAAACGAAAATGGAGTAACGATAGATATACAAAATATCTTTATTGAGGTTACAGATTATAAAGATTTTAGTGAATTTATTCTTGAAAATCCTGCGGGTGGTGCTGATTTATTAGATATAATTTATTGGCAATGTAATATCTCTCCTGAAAAGAGACGATATCACGTTGCGTTAACCGGTACTGATGAAAATAATACAGAAGATTTATCTGGAACACAGTATGTTTCCATTAAAGCATCAGATTCAGGAGAATTTTATCTAAAAATATTTCCTGATACACCAGGGCTATACGAAGCAAAAATAATCGTTGAATATACCTCTTATGAAGGAAAAACAGAAGAAATAACCTCCGACAATATAAAATTTATATATGACCCAAACTATGAAGTGATTACCGAGTTTAATGGAGTAATATATTACCCATAGCCACTAATTTTTTATAGTTCAGCCGTCCACTTAAAAACCGCCCCATTTCTGAGACGGTTTCACATAGACGTAACTCGCAAACCAGAGGATTACGGTATACAATCTATCCTGAACAAGTAGATTATACCATAATCCTCCACATTTTACGAGGGTTATTTTTTATACCCTTTTTTTCAGGAGGAATTATACCATGCCAACAGCAAAGAAACTCCCAAGCGGATCATGGAGATGTCAGGTCTATTCCCACACAGAAGAAATAATACAGCCAGACGGAACCACCAAAAAGAAACGTGTCTACAAATCATTTACCTGCGACATCGAGGGAAAGAAAGGAAAACGAATCGCTGAACAGATGGCTACAGAATGGGCCGCAGACAAAGAACTATCCTCTCGATACGATAAAACTTTCGGAGAAGCATTAGACGAATATATCGAAAACCGATCATCCGTCTTGTCTCCGGCGACAATAAGGGAATATCAAAATCTAAGAAAGCATAGTATACAAGGACTCATGAATATAAAGATATTCAACATCACGCAGGATAACATACAATCTGAAATCAATAAAGAGACATTAAACCATTCTCCGAAAACAGTACGCAATATGCACGGTATTATATCTGCTGTCATGCATACATACCGCCCTAATTTTGCCCTAAATACTCAGTTGCCTAAAACAATACGCCCAACATTATATATTCCCTCAGACGAAGAAATACAAGTGTTGATAGCATATGTATCAAAAAAAGATCCAGAAATGGAAAAAGCAATCTTGTTAGCTGCTTTTGGTCCGATGCGGCGGGGAGAAATATGCGCACTGGACAGCAACCACATTAACGGATGCACTGTTCACGTTGAATACTCTTTGACACAAGACAAGAACAAAAACTGGATATTAAAATCCCCTAAATCTCTTGCAGGGAATAGATACATAGTTTTTCCACCATTTGTCATTAATAAGATATCCGATATAGATGGCCGGATCGTGGAGCTTAATCCAACTCAGATCAGCCATAGATTCCCACATCTATTAAAACAATGCGGATTGCCTTCTTTTAGGTTCCACGATCTCCGCCACTATTCAGCTTCGATTCAGCATGCGCTGGGTGTTCCAGATGCTTATATCATGCAACGCGGAGGCTGGAATAATGATAAAATTTTAAAAGATGTTTACAGGCATACAATAAATGCAGAAACCGAGAAAGCAAATCAGATTGCGAATGAACACTTTGAACAATTATGCAACATGAAATATCACACGAAATAACAAAACCGGCGCAAATACGCCGGTTTTGTAGTCGGGGTAACAGGATTTGAACCTGCGACTTCACGGCCCCCAGCCGTGCGCTCTAACCAAACTGAGCCATACCCCGATAGTATTATTTTACCGAATCCTGACAGATAATGCAAGCATTATTTTTAATTCTATGTTAGAATATAAATACCATACGAGAAAGGAGTTCGCTTTATGAAAATAATCGTAATCGGGCCGAGGGGCAAGATGGGGCGATTGATCACAACGGCCGCAGCATCCCGCAGCGATATGGAACTGGTCGCGGGCATTGGCCCTAAGGGGCGCAGCTACATAGGCCAGGACCTTGGCACAGTTGCCATGACCGGTTCAGAACTTGGCGTACCGGTAACCGACGATCTTAAGAGCGTCATTGACCGCTGTGATGTAATCATAGATTTCTCAACAAGGGAGATGGCAATGGATGTCTTAGATCTGGCCATAGCGCATAAAAAGGCGCTGGTATGCGGAACTACCGGCTTCAGTGCCAAAGAGATGCAGCGCTTCCAGGATGCCGCACAGGAGATTCCCATGCTTTACGCCGCCAATACCTCTAAACTTGTCAATATCATGAATAAGCTGCTGGAGACGGTGGCATCAACCCTGAAGGACGAGATTGACATTGAAATTCTGGAAATGCATGACCAGTGGAAGAAGGACGCGCCAAGCGGTACATCCAAAGAGATGGGTGAGATCATGGCGCACGCCCTTGGAAAGGAACTGAGCGATATCGCTGTCTACGGACGCGAGGGCGCCGCTCCCCGCGAGCCCGGGACTATCGGATATCATTCTCTCCGGGCCGGTAATATCCCAAGCAGCCATACGGTATTCTTCGGCGGCATAGGAGAACGGTTGGAGATCACCCACCATTCTTATAACTGGGAATGCTTTGCAAGAGGCGCATGCGACTGTGCCGCATTTCTTGCAGATAAAAAACCTGGATTCTACACCATTAAGGATGTACTGAATCTGTAATTATGCAGCAATTTTATCCTGATAATATCCACCGACTCGTACTCTATGAGCCGCGAAACTATAAAAACAACAAATACAGGAGGAATAATAATGATATTAGTTAACACTGATTACATCACAGGAAGAAAATTTGAGATGATCGGCATGGTGCGCGGCACTATGATACAATCCGTACATTTCGGCAAAGACATCATGAACAGCTTCCGAACCCTGGTAGGCGGCGAGCTTACCTCATACACAGAGATGATGAACGAAGCAAGAGCAATCGCCACCAAACGTATGGCAGAAGACGCCCAGGCAATGGGCGCGGACGCTGTTGTCAACATTCGTTACGCTTCCAGCTCCATCGTACAGGGCGCCGCAGAGGTCCTGGCCTACGGAACCGCAGTAAAATTCATTGACTAATTTGACTAAACCGACTAAAAAGAAAGAATAGGAAGAAAAGATGATATTGACAAAACCCGCAGTAGAAATCATTGACATGGATGAATATCCGGCAATACTTAAGAAAATCGAGAAGATCGGAAGGGTCTGCTACAAAAGCGAAGACCGGATAACAGAAGACTCCGCCGAGAAATTTATCGCCAATATCCTCAAAAGAGGCCACGAGTCTGTAATTGAACATGAAACTGTGACCGTCAAGGTAACCTGTGACCGCGGCGTCACTCACGAGATCGTCAGGCACCGGGTCGCAAGCTACAGCCAGGAGAGCACAAGATACTGCAACTATTCCAAGGATAAGTTCCAGAATCAGATCTCTGTGATCGACCTGTCAACCGGATTCGACTACAATATGGACGATCCTGCCGACCAAAAGAAGTATCAGATATGGCATGAAGCCATGGAAGCATCTGAAAAATATTATTTCCAAATGCTGGAGGCCGGAGCTTCCCCTCAGGAAGCCAGATCTGTACTGCCGAATTCTCTGAAAACAGAACTGGTTATGACCATGAACTTAAGAGAATGGAGACATTTTTTCAGGCTGAGGACCGATAGCGGCGCACATCCGCAGATGCGGGAGCTTGCAATGCTGATCCTAGATACATTTAAAAAGGAACTGCCAGTATTTTTCCAGGATATTGCTGCTCTCAATTAGCGGCAGCGCTGCATCGATCAGGACATATTAACCAGGTTATCGCTGCTCTCAATTAGCGGCAACGCTGCATCGATCAGGATATATTAATCAGGTTATCGCTGCTCTTAATTAGTGGCAGCGCTGCATCGACTTCAAAGTAACAGGCACCTGAATATTGTATCGGATACTGTATCAGATATTGTATCAAATATTGTGTCAGAGAAGACCGGAACAGAGTACAGAGCAAAAACCGCAGGCGCAGCAAGCTGCGCTGCGGCTTTTGCTTCTGCGCTGCCGGATGCACAGCCGACCGATACATCATATATTGAAATTACAGCCGCATCCCGTCTGTTTCTGGAATTCTTCTTCCACATATCTCCTCTGCTCTTCGTCTTCCATGCCATTCGTTTTCAATTGTACTGATTTCCTCTCTGGAAGATAAGAGGGATTCTTAAGAAGCGTGATCCCGCATTTCATACACAACACCTGAACCGTCTTGAACAGCACATTCTGATTCACCTTATCCGCAATATGTATCCTCCAACCAATCTGGTCGGACAATTCCTGCAGCACTTCCTGATACTGCCGTCCAATCATAGGCGAGACAAAGCTAAGTTCCAGATATTTCCCTTCCGAATCTTGCTTAAGACTCTTCTTCTCCGGTCTGTGCGGCAAGTCTTCAAAGGCTTGGTCTATGCATAAAAACGCAAGATTCTGTTCCGTCATTTCTGCGGTTTCCGTCTGAGGCACGAAGAAATCCTCCGACTTCCCCTCTGCCCCGGCTATCCGAATCCCCGAAGCCGATAATTCTCCGCCTATGTCATCCGCCATCTGTCCGTTGACCATCAGCCTCCATCCGGTTACCGCCCGGAACTTCTTTGCCGCTTCCGCCGCAGCCTCCATATCTCCGTTACCCGCGAGCGTGACGGAATAGTATTTCTTATCCTGATAATAAGATGTCTTGGCAATCCGATCTCCCAGAAGTACCGCGAGCAGCAATGCGGCCGCATTATGATTCATAGAAGGGCTGATCCGTATCCTCCAGCCGCCCGAAGACTCGAAAATATCCGCCCCCTTCTGAAACTCCTTTGCGTCAATGCTGTCTGGATAATCAAACTGCATCAACACCTCTTTTTTATCTGGATAATAACTGAGCTTTCGGTATTCATAGCCCGGAAATGTCTCTTGAATCCGCCGCTCCAATTCCTGTATCGTCAGTTCTTTCGGTGCCAACGCCTCCGCAACCGTCTCCGGTGCATTTGCCTCAAAAAGGAACAGGCGGCGCACATTCGATGTAAAATACGGACTGTCAAGAAAAATCTCCTGCATACTCTGGAGTATCTTATCATCGGTTACGGCTCTTCCATACCAGATCTGCGCGATCTGCGATACGGAATATATCTTTCCCTTATAATGCTCCTGCCAGTAATCCCATAGCAGCTTCGCATCGTCCGCCGCAAAATCCCTCTGCATCTGCATGGTATAGGCCGGCACAAATGACAGCTGCTTTCTCTTCTTATGAAGCACCACTTCGTATTCCTGTCCGCATTCCGGCAGGTAAATCTGCCGCCGGTAATCCTCGGCCGCCAGCTCATTGCCCAATTCGTCTATAGCGTCCCGATTCCCATGCACCAGGAATACACGCCGGGAAGACAACTGCTCCAAAAGCGCCGTGATCTCTGACTTATCGCCGTGCGCCGACAAGCCGACCTGTTCGATCTGACACCGGACAGGCAGCGTATTTCCGTCAAGGGTCAGCTTCCGCTCTTTCGTCTCTTCCAACAGATTAAGAAGCTGCCGTCCCGGCGACTCCTCGTCCTGATATCCGGTCAGGATAATACACGCATTCTCCGAAGGCGCCAGCAGCCGGGCATACTGTGCGCTCGGTCCTCCGGTAAGCATACCGGAACTGGACACAAGGATTACCGTTCCCTTTTCGGATAGCAGCTCGTCCCTTCTCTGCATGGGCACGACAGGCTGGATCTCTTTGGTGTAGAACGGCTCATTCCCCTTAAGAATCCGCCTTCCGAGAGCATTTTTAAGATAAATGGGATTCCGGGTGTACATGCTGTTGATATCCCGCACCATACCGTCCACATAGACCGGCACAGGCGGAATCTCCTGATTCTGTATCGCCGCGCGCAGGATCAGCAGCACCTCCTGCGCCCTTCCCAACGCGAATACCGGAATCAGAATCTTCTTCTGCTGTGCAGCGCATTCCCGAACCAGTTCGACCAGCCGTCTCTCCTCCGCCATCCGGTTCGAGTGCAGCCGATTGCCGTAGGTTGTCTCCACGATCGACACATCCGGGCGTAGCTTAGGGATCCGTATCCCCTCGATCGTGCGCTGCGAAAACGCCGAAAAATCACCCGAATAGAACAGGCTCCCTTCCTCCGTCACAAGATAGATACATGCCGCTCCCGCAATGTGCCCCGCCGGGTAAAATGTCAGAGTAAATCCATCAAATAAAGGAAACGGGGTCTGATAACCAATCGGATGAATCCTTCCCAACATGGCAAGCACATCCTTCTCCGAATAATGAGGGATCTCGTCTTCCCTGTACTGCATGACCTTCAGGCTGTCAAAGAGAAGAACTCTGGTCAGTTCCGCGGTCATGGCCGTCATGTAGATCCGTGCGCCGGGATAGGCTTTGCTGATAATCGGAAGCGTCCCGATATGATCCATATGTGCGTGGCTTACAATGACGGCGTCCACACCGCCCTGCTCCTGTATGGTCCGAAAATCTGGAATCGGATCCTTCGATGCCGTCTGCCGGATCCCGGAATCCAGAAGGATTCCTCTGCCCGCAATCCTTATATAGATACAGCTCCCGCCAATCTCCATGGCGCCTCCAAGAAAATGTAGGTTCATAATCGCAGCCTTCCTCTTCTGATCTGAATATTAAAAAACTACTTACATTATACCCTGTATTGCGTGATTTGGTAACCTTGAATGCTGTCAAGTTCCCCAAATTCTCTAAGCACGGTATTTCTTTTTCCATTCTCTGAATTTTCTCAAATTCAGCTTCCCGTCTCTATAATATTTTTCCAATACAGCAGTATATTCTTCTTCCAAAGCCCGGCTCCTCCCGGCCTCATCAGGGCTCTTTGCCGTATATTTGCTTAATTCTTCATATACCTCTTCATCCATATGCTCCTCTTCTTCACCCACCGTAACCGAAATGTGCATCTTGGTCTGCTTAGCTTCCGCCGAAGCTTCCACAGCCTCTATATTCTTTTTATAAAAGTCTCTGACCAACTCCAGCTCCCGTCTCCCCTGTTCTGGATACAGACCTTCCTTCATAATCCCTTCAACCTGCCAGCAGCACTCCTTCAGGTATTCCGTGAGATCTCTGGAATATTTCTCAGAATAACCTCCAAACGGCATCTCCAGCCGGAAACGATCATACCACTGCAAATATCCCCATTCCAAAGCATGCGATGAATAATTCTTCAGAAAATCGCGGTACGCCTTCTCTCGGTTCATATTCCCGGTAACTTTAAGCTCCCGGAAACGAGTCAGAATCTTAATAAAGATCTTGTTGCTGTCAATACTGCAGTAATTGAATATTACAATTTTGTCAAAATCCAATTCACCCGCATGATCACCATGCACAAAATAAAAATCCAGAGCCTTTTCTATAATCTGTTCCTTACGTGACAGGTCAAATTCATCTCTGTCAACATATATACTTAACGCCCTAAACAGAGATACCCATTCATTCACTCCCCATCGGAATACGGTTCGGTTATCCTTCATAATATCCCCCCGGCGCACCCTGTTAAGGAAATCCTTCCAGCTTCTTTTTCCTTCTTCCTGATCTCCTCCCAGCACATCCGATACGAAAACCTCTGCCGCCGCTTCCGCATCCGTAACTTCTGACCGACCGTTCGCATACAGATTTCTGATAAGGCGGCTGACCTTTTTATTGTGCTCTATATTCTTGATCAGCTCATTGCTCTGATTCAGCAATACATTATCCGGCCGCTTACCTGTTCGCACATTATCAGCTTCTTTCTGCATCAAAATTTCCTGATCGGCTGCCTCATGCTGGAATCCAAATTTGTACCCTATCAAAATGAGCAGTCCCAATTTATTCCGGTTTCGAATCACGATATCATTCTTTTGACCTGAGCTGCTGTCAATAAACATCTCCTTTATATCTTCAGACACAACTCCGTTTCGGCATTGCTCTTCTTCTCCCGGAATGGTTACAGACTGTGCTTCTCCGATCTTACATTCTGCCGCCAACTCCATAACCGTATAGAACCGTTCCAAGCCAGCCGACGTCATTGCCAGATGAACCTCATCGATCATATCATTTTCAAAATCAAGCTCCTCATATATATCATGAAAGAAATGCTTCATAAAATAGAATGTTATCACTGTCCGGCGGTACTTTTTATCCGCATATTCTCCCTTCCCCATCATATGATTGACTTCCGATACAAATCTCTTGACCATTCTCGGAGCAGGACCGCTCACCGGTACTTGCAGATCTAATCGAAACCCGAACGTTTCCTGGAGAAATCTCTCCATCGGAACCTTTACAAACAAGTAATCAAAATCTTCCTGTTTCAGATCTCCATTCACTTCACTTAGCTCTTCCAAAGCTTTTCCGATCAGCTTCTTCACTGATACAGGCGTCAGGTTAATCGTATATGGGACATACTTTTCTATGTAGTCATACCCATACCCAAGCACTGCCATTTTCTTTAGATCAAACTCATAAATGACCTTTACATTATGCTGAATAAGCTTCGCTGTAAGATCCAAAAGCTTCGCTATCTGATCTTTATTTTCATCAGATATACGGTCAATATCCTCATACACCAGCAGTACCGGCTTCTCTAATTTCTCCAGATCCGCACAGAAGCCTTCAAATGCAGTCAGATCACTCGATGCATCTGGATATAACATATAGTAAATCTTATCAGTCCATCTGCTTCTTGTCATCAACCCCTGAAGCCTTCTGGAATATTCAGGATATATACGGTTCTTCCACAACACATTTTCAAGCTTCTTGAACAGATAAGAATCAATCTTATCCATATTGCAGGTCAGCGGCTCCACCTTGATAACTTCATAATTACTTTGATACCTTCTGATAAACTCATCCACTAAAAACGTCTTGCCGCTGCCCCATCTTCCGTTCACACCCACCGCGTCAAACACCTGCAGATATTCTTCCATTCTTTCCAGATCACTGATTCGCTCCGAAAATAATTCTAATGGCTTACCTGAATTCCCTTCTGATCTGTTCTGCTGCTTTTCCTTCTCCAACATCCGCCATAATCCAAATATAATCATATATTCTATAAGAATACTCACCGTTAAAACTATCCTGACAGGCGTCATATGGCCGAAGATATTCTCTATATCGCAGCCGCAGACAAGCTTGGCAATCCCATATCCGGCCGTTATACTGATTCCTGATAAAATGGTTTGGAGAAGCATCCGCATGTTCTTACAGCCGCCAACCGAAAGCAAAACGATAGCCATTACTGCGGCATAAATACCCATGTAAATGTTAACGGGTATCTTCTTGAACATGAAATAAAAAGTTATAAAACCGGCCAGTGCCAGAGTAATTCCTTTTGCTGTTCTCATAATAATACTTCTCTCTTTTTGTTATTTATAAATGATTCCCTTACCTTTGAAAAATTAGTGTGCTGACTATAGTATTTTAACACATTACCGTCGGTATTTCGACAACATTTCCGCAAACTAATTGCGTGCGCACACATAATATGGTATAATCTTTCCGATTGGAGGTAAGTTATCTATGAAAATATTAAAATGGCTCTCGGTGGCAGATCGTTTCTACAAAATATATTTGGACAAACAGCTTGCACCCTTTGGAATCAATAGCAGCCAACATATGTTTTTAATAAAAATATGCAATTCTCCCGGCATTTTGCAGGATTCATTGATGAATATGTTTTATGTCCATCCAAGCAATATCGTACGGACAATCGCTGCACTGGAGAAGCAGGGAATGATTACCCGTTCTCCCAACGATAAGGACAAAAGGACCTGGAAACTGTATCCCACCGATCATGCATTATCCGTAGTTGAAGAAATAAAAACGATCTGCGAAAAGACTGAATCGCTTCTGCTGCAGGGTATCAACGAATCAGAAAAAGAAATTTTTACAGAACTGCTTATTAAAGCCGGTGAAAATATCACGGCAGAGCTGCATATTGAGAAAAAGGAGGACGAATTCAATGACTGAAAATCCTCTGGGATATGAAAAAGTCCCAAAATTACTGAAAAGCTTTGCCATTCCAAGTATCACGGCAACCCTGATCGGCTCTGTCTACAATATTGTGGATCAGATTTTTATCGGCCAGGGCGTAGGATATCTGGGAAATGCCGCAACCAACGTTTCCTATCCGTTCTCTACCATTTGCCTTGCGATATCCCTGCTGATCGGGATCGGAAGCGCATCCCGTTTCTCACTCTACCTTGGAAATAAAGAGCCGGGAGCCGCTGCCAGAGCCGCCGGAAACGGTATAAGCCTGATGGTGATCTTCGGAATCGCTTATCTGATAATAGGTGAAAGTTTGCTGAATCAGCTCTTGAAATTATTCGGAGCTACCACTGAGGTATTTCCCTACGCACGGCAGTACGCCGGTGTTACTTTGGCAGGAATGCCGTTTCTGATCATAACAAACGGCATGAGCAATCTGATACGGGCTGACGGAAGCCCCAAGTATTCTATGACCTGCATGATCATAGGCGCCGTTGCCAATACTATTCTTGACCCGATATTCATCTTCATTTTCCATTGGGGTATCTTCGGGGCGGCTCTAGCAACGATTCTGGGGCAGATTTTATCATTTATTTTCGCAATACGCTATTTATGGCACTTTAAAACAATACATTTTGAAAAAAACAGCTTCCGGCCTAACATCAAAGAGAGCCTGAAAACCTGCAGCATGGGAATCAGCAGCAGCGCGAATCAAATCGCAATTACCCTCGTGCAGATCATACTGTATAATTCGCTGACATATTACGGGGCACGTTCGGTCTACGGTTCCGATATCCCTCTGGCCGGCTGCGGAATCGTAATGAAAACAAATGCGATTATTCTCGCTATTGTCGTCGGAATATCGCAAGGAGCACAGCCCATCATAGGCTTTAACTACGGTGCAAAACAGTATCCCCGTGTGCGGGAAACGTATCTGCTTGCAATAAAGTGGAATATGATCGTCTCTGCTGTCGGATTCTGCCTGCTGCAATGCTTCCCGCAATATATCATCTCTCTGTTCGGCAGCGGAGATGCACTGTATCTTGAATTTTCAGTGTTGTTCATGCGCACCTATCTCTTTATGGTGCTGGTAAACGGAGTGCAGCTTTTGTCATCCAGCTTCTTTACCGCTATAGGAAAAGCAATGAAAGGAGCCCTGCTCGCACTGACAAGACAGGTATTCTTCCTGATTCCGCTTATTCTGATCCTTCCGCTCCGATTGGGAATCATGGGAGTGTTGTTAGCGGGACCTATCGCCGACTTTATGGCATTTTTACTGTCTGTTGTGATGGTTAGCAGGGAATTAAGAAAACAAAGATTAATTTCGAATAATTTGAAAGAATAATTTGAATTATGAAAGGCAGATTTACAAGGAAGGACAGTGCCGGATAAAGCCAACATACCAGTCAGGCTCTATCCGGCGGCAAGGTAATACATGCATTTTTTCTTTCAGGAACCGGGGAGGCTACAATTCGGTACAAATCTTCCAGCACTTCATCAGCCGCTGCATTAATCTGCCTTGGAATTCCATCATAATTAATAAGAGAAATATAATTAATTTCACCTCCATATAACCATATCTCCGCACCTATATCTTTCATAAGAGGAATTATATAAACATCTGATACATTAGACAATTTCAGATCTGATACAATCTCCTCAGTTCCTAATCGGTTGTCTATTTTCGAAATAAGTGCATCGCATTGAGCCATGTATTCCGTCCATTACTTAATTCTACTTTAAGAGGATGCAAAATAAATCTATTCTGGTATGCAACAAATCTCGGTCCATAAATTGAGGAAAACAGCCCTTATTCATATATCAGACGTTTCTCCTGGCACACTAATTCTTCCAACTCTATTGAAACCAAATATGTCTTGATTGAAGATTCAGTAAAGTCAATTTCTAGCCTTATATCATCATTGTTGATATAAGGCGGTGCAGAATCCATTGAACTGTATTTCTCAAAATCCTGCATTGAAAACTTTACATCCTGACCTTCTTTCATTTCATTCATTGCTTTCACAGTCTGTAAAGAAGAGAATCCTAATGAATCCCTGATCTTATTCTGATATTCATCCGAAAAAACACTTTACTATGCAATATAGAATCACACAATACCTCAAATGATTTCTCTTTTTCAAATTTTAACGAATAAAAGCAATGTACTTCTCCATATTTAATTTCTTGAATTCCCAATGATTTCTTTTTCATATACTCCACACACTTATTGTTACTTTATTAACAATATTTTCTTCAAAAAAAGGTAAGCAAATAAAGAGACTATTAATCTCCTAATTCCTTACCTCTGATAAACCACTATTATTTTATCACACTACTCGCCCTGAAGCAAATCTCTCATAATACTGCCTGGCCTTCTCTTCCGTAAGATCAAAATATTTCTGAAGCTTTACAAGAATTCTTTCCTTGGCAATCTTCTCCTCCAGATTATCCAATATTAATGCCTGTATTCCTTCTGTCCTTCCCTCTTCTCTCCCCTCTTCTCTTCCTTCTTCCCTCCCCTCTTCCCTCATTCCTTCATACTTAATCTGCTCTATCGTACTCACATGTATTACCTCCTTATGCAACGCTTCATTATCAGAGAAATCTATATACTCTGATACCGTATCCATAAAATCATCCTTATGCGGATACATGATTGTATTCAGGAAGCGTAAAAGCTCGTATCCCTCGTCTTCCTCATCCCCATTATACACTGTATTTCCCAATTTGATAATAACTAATGTCATCAAATCATTTTTCATTATTTATTACTTGCCATATCCGTTCTGGATAATATTTGCTTTTCAAGGTTCATCCGACCGATGAATCTTGGTCGGAAAGCTCATGTTTCCGAGAGCCTATCACCACTTCCTTTCCTTATAAGTTATTCCCCCCTCCTTTTCATATGCCGTTTCATTGCCATACATAAGAACACCCCGATGGCAGCTCACAGTGTGTTATGAAATATATCATCAAACTCAAACAAGCCTCTATGAGTTACAATCTGCACACCTTCGATAACCGTGCTGCCTGCCATGCAAAAGATTATAGCCAACCGTTCTCGATGGTATTGAGCAATCCGGAAATGAAAACGCCTATTGGCATAAACAGCACTATATTCCAGAAGTTTTCGGAAATCAAACTCGCTTTCCCAACAAGAATTTCTTTGTAAGACCAAAATCGCTCCAACTTGTACTGTAACCCTTGACTCGGCCCTCTCTCCAAGATCGTGATGGTTAGAACGAAGGAAAAGTATAATGTGAGAATCGGCAGAATAATTGCTGAGGAAGTGTGCATCCTATCTTTCTTCCACAGTATATAAGTGACGATCGCCGTGGCAAGCAACATCCACAAGGCAACGAATCCCATCATTATCTTCGCCATCGTTAAATCAAAATAATAATTGATAGCACCTCACCTCCAGAGCGTTTACATACTACTCCAAATAACTTGGTACTAAATCCGCAACGCCTTTTTTAAACCAAAGATATTATATTTTGCATACTTCTACCGGCACGCCGAGATAACTCAGCTCTTTTTTGTACATTTCCATAAAATTGTCCTCTACTCCAATATAATTGGGCAAGGGATATCCTAATGAAAGGTACTTACTATTCCCTAAATGATGCTCCTTTATCAACTCGATCTTGAGCACCTTCTCTTTGTACTTTTCGAGGAGATGGCAAACAGATCTTCTGTTCTCTTTGCCATCTGTATACATCCCAATGACTGGAATTCGGACAACTACAGGCTTTCCACAATTCATCAGGATATCAAAGTTATTTAGATAAATATCAAGATCTCCCCTCTCCACTTCCTTGCATAAAGCTGCATTAAGAATTTTCATATCGGCATAGAAAAAATCAATATGTTCAATAGCAAACTGCAGGCAATCCATTGGAATAAATAAGCTTGTTTCTACAGCAATGTGAACCCTAGCCTTATGTAATGCTTCACAGACTGGTACAAGTTGTTTCATCTGCAGGAGGCTCTCGCCGCCCGAAAACGTAACACCGCCAGGCAAGATCTCAATTTGATCGGGTTTTGAAATGCTCCATTTGTCAAGTTTTCCCCCGTAAAAAGGCTGGTCTTTCAAGCATTCGTTGATCAATTCCTCCGGAGTGTAATATTTCCCACACATCCCTTCAACTCCATCTTTACGATATGATTGTGGGAAATATTCATAATTCTCCGGATTGCTGCACCATGGGCATCGCAGGGAACATCCCTTAAGGAAGACTGTCGTACGGATTCCAGGCCCATCATGAAGCGAAAAGCGTTGGATATTGGTGACTAAAATCTCCTTGCTCATTTCAATAGCTCCGTTGTCATACCCAGTGCAGCGGCGATAACCTGATCCATATCATAATACTTATACTCACCCAATCGCCCTCCAAAGATGACTTTCTCCTCCTTTTCGGCCAGAGTCTTATACCTGTCATATAATTCTCCATTCCTCACATCATTCACAGGATAGTATGGTTCATCTCCCTGTTTCCATTCGCTGCTGTATTCCCGGCTGATCACCGTTTTAGGCAGCTCGTTGCCGTTTTCGTCCTTTCCAAATTCAAACCATTTATGCTCAATAATCCGGGTCCAGGGCGTTTCGGCATCCGTATAATTCACTGCCGCATTCCCCTGGAAATTAGGCTGATCCAAAACTTTAGTTTCAAACCGAACCGAGCGGTATTCCAAATTTCCAAAGGAATAGTTAAAATATGCGTCGATTGGACCAGTATAGATCACCATCTTCGCTTGCGCGTCCCAGGAGGACTTATCAGTCAAATAGTCCACACCTAATTTTACTTCAATGCCCTCCAACATGTTTGACACCATCTGTGTATACCCGCCTACAGGAATTCCCTGATATAACGCGTTGAAATAATTATTATCAAACGTCAACCTCACTGGCAGTCGCTCAATAATAAACGTCGGTAGCTCTGTGCATGGACGGCCCCATTGTTTTTGCGTATAGCCTTTCACCAATTTTTCATAGATATCAATTCCAACTAAGGAGATAGCTTGCTCCTCCAGATTTTTCGGTTCTACAATCTCTGCTGCTGCACGTTGTTCCGCAATCTTTTTCATTGCTTCCTCTGGAGTCACTACACCCCACATTTTATTAAATGTGTACATATTAAAGGGGAGGCTATAAAGTTCACCTTTATAATTTGCTACGGGAGAATTGGTAAATCGATTGAACGTGGCAAATTGCTGTACAAATTCCCAAACGCTAAAATTGTTCGTGTGGAAAATATGCGCGCCGTATTGATGGACATGGATGCCTTCCACCTTTTCTGTATATACATTTCCGGCAATATGGCCTCTCCGCTCAAGAACCAGTACCTTTTTCTTTGCTTCTTTCAGTTTATATGCCATAGTCGCTCCGTAAAGTCCCGAACCAACAATTAAATAGTCATACATAATAGCACCACCTTTTTAATAAAAATTCCGAAAATATCTCCGGACAGTTCTTTTATTATAGACTTTATTTTATCATTCCAAATAATCATATCTTTGAAACATACAAAAAGCAGGTAAACAGCAATCAGGTTAAAACAATTATCATAAAAGTACTCAGGAAGTTTAAAGTCATAGTAATTGGATTTGTTACCCGCCCTGTAAAAATGATCCGAATAATGAAGAATAAGAAAGTCCAAACAAAACTTATGAAATAGTAATGCACAGTTATGCAAGCTAATTTTTTCTATCAATCTCCTTACTAAGAATCAGATATCCATTAACAAAAAATAAGTCGGTATGGCGAACCCGCAATCTGAAATATGGTTTCACCAGTTCTGCTAAAAGTGTACAGTCCAATCACAGCAATACAGGCTAAAATTTCAGAATATCAATCCCATAGTTTCGTCTGTCTATCAAGAGATTATCCTTTATCATCACCACATTGTCACCCTTCTCTCAATATTTTCTTTTTTAGCACAGATAACATACTATTCACTTGACTTACAAAAAATGTATCCCTTAACAGATAAAGCATAACGATGTAAATCGCTCCCCCAGCCACAATGAGTATTACGGTGTTCACTATTGATGGAGACAACAGTTTCTCAACACTCCAAACGCCAATAAACATTGCTACGCCAGATAATAGATATTTAATTGAGCTTTTTACGACCTCGATCCCAGATATTTCATGTCGCACCAGAATTAACTGTGATATCGCAATCACGCTTTCCGCAACAACCGACGCAACCGCCGCTCCAATCGATTGATACTTTTTTATCAAAACATAATTCAATGCAAAGTTGACCACCGCCCCTAATACAACCGTCAAAGTAAACTGATTTTGACGCTTAGTAGGTATCAGATATTGAATGCCTGTAACATTGTTAATCCCTACGGCAAGAATCAGAAAACTTGAAATGCTCAAAATGGGAACGACCCTGTCATACCCTACTCCAAAGAACCATGGAACAAGGTTTGGCGCAATGGCGCAAAGCCCAAAGCATAAGGGGATACCGATCAACCAGACAAATCGGTAGCTCTTATACATATATTGTTTGACTATATCCATCTTCTTCTCAATAAAGTAATGACCAATTCTCGGAACCATGACAACACCTAAAGATGTCACAATCGTCATGACCGCTCGTGAAATCTTTAAAGATTGCTCGTAATAACCATTTTCAAAGGCCGAATTGGTAATAACCCCAATCATCGTTTTGTCTAAAACAGTATACACACTGATGGCGATGGTTGGTATAAATAAAGCAATAACGTCAGGAAGAATGGTGTAAAATTTGATACTTGCCCATGTTGGTCTTTTTATTATTCCTTTCAAAAACGGCCATAAAGATAGATTGCTAATCAGCGTAATAACGCTCAAGCCACCAACATATAAAATCAAATCTTCCCTACTTTTCACAACACAGAAGATATAAACAATATTTACAATCTTAAAAGAAACATTGCGCTTAATGATTCGTCCAAATTCTTCCATGCCCTGGAAGAACCATGATACATCTGCAGCAATAGCCACTATTGAAAAGATTTGTACAAAATAAATGTCTACATATTCTTTGTTAATAAGGATATACCCGATATAAAAAAGCGTACAAACAATAGTACTAATACAACTTAGGACTTCAATCTTCCAAAAATACAGCGACCTTCTTTCTATATCGTTTTGACTATATGAAATCTCTCGCTGTCCATATCTTGCTGTTCCCATTGCCGCCGCCATAGTAAAATAGGCAACAATGGATGCCGTAAAACTATATATTCCGATCTCTTCTGCTCCAAGTTTTCTGGAAACATGTGGAGTTGTAATTAACGGTGTAATTATCGTTAATAATTGATAGAGCACATTGTATATATAGTTTTTCTTAATACTTTTTTCCGTCAAAGCTATTACCTCAATATATCAGGAGACTTTTTCACTTTCAATTGCCCTGGTAATCAGTAAATCTTTGTAGTCCTCAGTCAAGTCATTAAAGTATGCGCTAAATCCCCAGACACGAACAATAAGGTCTGGATGCTTTTCTGGATGCTTTTTCGCATCTATCAGCATTTCACTGCTCACCACATTAATCTGTTGTTCAAAAAATCCAAGCTTGATTGTTGACTTTATAAATAAAGCAATTTTATCAAAGTATTGAGAAAACATATTTGGAGAAATAAAATAATCTATAACATTTCCATTTGAATACTTTCCGTCATAATTCAGGTGAGAAGCAAAATGAAACAGTTCTGTGTATGCGACACCCTTTCCTGAAATATGGACATTTAATGCTTCTCCTGCTTTTCTGCCATCTGGAGTTGCTAAAGTCCTTCTTCCATTGCGCATGTAATTGGAAGAACTGATACCCCACTTAACACTTCCGCCATATTTGTTCATATAGTTTCCTAATTTCTCATAAACAGCACTCTTCAGAAGCTCCGTCAATTCAACCACTTCATCTACATCTTTCCCATAGTAATTACTATCTTCTAAAAGCTGTAGACGAAACTTATCATTTCCATCATAATCAGTTAAACAAAGACTCCTGATTTCACTTAAGGTATACTTGTGTAAGTCAAAAACCCCATGTTTCATTAACAACAAAGAATTAACCGTATTCCCCATTCCATCACCAAGGAGCCCATAGTTATTGTATTCCGCACCACCATTACTAATCTCTTTCCCTGAAATAGCACAGTTCAATGTAAAAAATGTCAACAACGGATCTTCTTCCCAGGTAATCTGGTTCATTGATTCTATTATAGTATCAACGTATATCGATAACTTGTTTTTATATAAATTCAACAATTCAGAATAGGTTATACACTCTACAAATTTTTGATCCTGATACGTTTGAACAAGTGCTTCAGCATAATTAACACTTCTGATATTATTAACTTCTGAAGATTTCCCATATGCGATGGGCTCCCAGCACGCAGATGTAACAAAATTATAGGCATCCTCTTCTGAATATCCAAAACGGATAAGAGCCGGTACGATTACCTCATCATTGGCCAGCAGGGGACTCCCCACACCTAAAGAAATAAGTTTAACGGCCTCATAAAGTAATTCTTCCGGCATATTATCTGCGACTCTCAGAAGAAGCTTTGGATCCGGCAACGTGTGAGTTGCCAATGCCTTAATGAACAAATGTGTGTAGCGATTACAGAAATAGGAACCATCACTCATCTTCCCGCCCAAAGCAATAATTTGTCCTGTATCGCCCATCGCTTCCAGCGAACTTTTAAAAGGATAATATCTATGCATCGCATCATAAAATGACTTTATAATAGTGGTGATTTCTTCATCTGTTTCGTTAGAATTAATATTATCCAGTATGAGGTCAAGCCTCCCAAAGCCCATAAGATCATGACCAGATTGCCAAAACAAATCCGACCAAAATGCAATACGCTGCAAGGCTTCGTAGACAGAATCAGCTGTTTGCTGTTTCATGCGTTCGAATATCAGTTTGCTATTGACAAAATCTTTTTTATATTCTTCCGGGCAGTCCAACATCACCGTTCTAAATCTGTCAATAACTCTGTCTATATATGTTTCAACAGCACAAAGAAGTCTATAATTCGACTCTTTAGCTTCATTTCCATCATATGGATAATTCATTTCCTTGAGTTTTTCAATCGAATTATATATAATGAGTCCATAATCTGGAGATGTATTACTAATTGATGCATCTGAATTTACAAAGAATATGCCCGTGTCGATCCAACTCTGAATTGGCATATCATAGCGAAGGGTTATGTCAATCTCCTTCAGCATTGTTTCAAACTGCTTAACCTTATCCCTATTAAAATAGATGGTCTTTTCCCTGCTCGGTTTTTCGTCATTGGCTAACTTGGCAAGACGTTCCCTCATCTGATCAAAATGTTTTTTCGATCGCCTATTCTGGAAATATCTTGTCTTTTTAATTTGTTTTTTTATAAGACCATTCATAGACATTCTCCCTGCTTACTGCTACAAGTATTCCTTCATTTTTCCTGGCTCTACAGTTTTCCCAAGTTTATCATTGATTGCATCTATATAAGCTATTTTAATAATATCATGTGCCTCTTTTCCATACTTTCGTCTTGCATTCCACATGCCAAATGTCCGAATCAAATACGGTCTGAGTTTCCTAACCAACACATTCTTGCCATACTTCCGATCATAGACAAAACAGTTCCGATAAGAATAATAATCTCTCCATCCAAATTCTGTTTGAGGCTCTGGAATAATCTGTTTATGAAGTATTGCTGACTTTACAAGACGAACTTTTGTATACTTCAGAATTCTTCTGCAATAATCAGAATCATCGAAGAAAATAAAATATTTTTCATCTGGTAATCCAACTTTCTTTACAATTCGCGTATCAACTAACGGACCCTCGAACACCATTGCCTGTACTTCAATCATCTCATCTTGAATATCTTTACATGGTACTCTTTTGATCCGACTGCCAGGAGTAAGTTTGATCGGGTTTTGTAGAGAATAACAGAGAACGGCCGTATCTGAATATTTGTCGTCCGTTCTGTTCGGAACACATACCATATGGCTATCATCCATGCATGACAGCAATCGATCCAGACAGTCTATTTCCGGCAGTACATCATCATCCATAATCCACAGATAATCATAGTCGTAATTCATCGCCAGGCTTACCACATCGTGGAATCCTCCTGAACCACCAGAATTATGATCGTTTCGGAAATAAAACAAATCCTTCGATTTCCAGCTTACTCTATACTCTGTCATAACGTCCAATGCATGACCGAACACATCTTGAAAATCCTCCAGAGTTCCATCATTGCCGTAGTTATCAAAGACATATATAGCGGAAACCATTTCAATTTTTGACAGCCTTTCAAGGAGCCATTTCAAGTAATCTTTTCTATTGTATGTTACCGTCGTAACACATACCTTGATGTTGTTATTCATATTCAATCCTCCACTTTTCTCGGCCCAGCCATCAAACAATCTCTCATTAATGAGACCTTGCCTAGATATTCATATGCATCGTTTGATCATCCGTTTTAGACTAATCGGCAAGTATAGCAGAAGATTTCGCCTTTTATAGTATGAATCTATTCCATCGAAACCTTTGTTTCTATATATTTTCATTATCTTTTCCCTTTCCAGTGTAAACTGCGAGGGTTTGCACAATTGTGTATGACTCGCCTGAAGCTTTCTCAAGTCTGTTGGGAATTTGGTAATAAAACTTCGTGCCATCACGAGCAAAGCATCACCTTGTGCTGTATGCACGATCACAGAATTCACATCACCAATTCCCTCTTCTGACAATTGGTGATACAAATCAGGATCAATCCGTTTCAGCTCAAAATAATCGCCGAGCGTTATATCTGCCGGCTTATTGATCGACGCATATTGGCAAGAATAACATGCTTCCCTGTATGATTCTTCCCCAAGAAATAACCTGTAATAAGGCGACTTTGCAAATGGAATCTCTAATTCTTTTTTGTTGTCAGAGGATAATGTAATCGTTTCCTGATAGAGAATTTCTCCAGAATCTTTCAAGCGAAAACGAAACTCCTCAACTTTAGCCTTTTGCTTTTTTTCAATTGTCCGAATATAATCCGTGAAAAATTTTCTTCCCGGCACACCATGACAGATCAAATCCACAGTAAACAGGTTCGGATAATAATCGCATCCTAAATAGCGATACAATCCGTCCACCTGACAAGACGTTCCACAAAACAAAACCTTCTTTGACTCGCTCAACAGCTGCTTGATTTGCCTATATGCCGAGGCGGCATCGCTCTGCACATACTTTGACTGTAAAATTGACGGCAGGTCCTTCTCTTGATAGATTGGCACATGTTCTATGATGGGATTACCGTCTTCAAATGACAATCGTGCGCCAAAGACCACGCCACCATTCATTAAAACAACTGTTGCTAAAGCTGCGAAAACGCCGCCCGAGGCTGCCTTTTGTCTGAGCTCTGTATGGTTATATGCAACGTATGCTCTTTTAGGATGAGTCTTATTCGCTATGGTCGTCACACAAGTTTCTCCAGCTCCACATGCTGCCTGACATCTACCGCATTTCACACAGCGCTCTTTATCAATTTGAGGAACTTCATACCCCTTTGACGTAGTTACGATCCTGATTGCTTCCCTGCCGCATGCACCGGCACATGCCATGCAGCCTGTACAGTTTGCTTCATTCGCCAATCTGATTTCCCCTATATTCTTTGAATTCTCTGGCTTCTCTTCTACTATTCCCCCAATGGCTTCTTCCAAATACTGCTTTGCCTTGTTTCTTTCTTTTTCCAAAATATCTTCACATGAATGCAACACCGCGGTTAAAGCTTCATTGAAGTCTTTTTCGTTCTCAATGAAACGCTGCGGATACCCGACCAATTCAAGTAGTGTCGTGATTCTGCTCTGCTGACTACCGTTATGACGGTATTGGCGTGCAAACGTGAAGAATCTCCTATTGAATATCACAGAAAAAAGCGTAGTATGAAAGGAATCCGTCAGCACAAATTCAGCATGTTCTATCGCAGCGACATAGTCCCTTGGATCACCATCCACAAATTGATAATTCGAAACGCTTTGAAATACGCTATGCGGATAGGCAAAACCGATTGTCCTGTATCCTGTCTCCGCGGAAAGATTCTTCAGACATTGAAGCGCAGTATCGTGCGGATCATCAAGAAAATGAACCAAGACATACTTTCCCTCTGGGAGTTGCGATTTTTTCGCAAACTCATCCCATTCTTCACGAGTTTTTAAAAATGTGGGATCTGCAATGCGCGGCGCATCCAGGCTCGTTAATTCCTTGATAATCTCCTGTCCTCGCTGCTCTCTGACCGATAATTTCTTAAATTTTCTTATTTCTCTTCTAAAGCTTCTGATATTGTAATTATCTATGTTTTCAGTTCCGAAACTCGGAGCAAACGCGATTCTTTTCTCCGGCGGTGCAAATTTGAGAAAGAACACATCTCTCATCTTTTGACTGCCTGACCAAATCTGATCACTTCCTGCGACAAAGCACTTATAGCTGTCTTCTCTAGCCAAATTTTTCATGTGTTCATAGGAATACTTTCGCGGCTGAAGAACACTCTCGCAAAATAAATTCAGATAAAAATCAGATTCTTCCGAGAGACTTTTTGCCGAATACTTGACAGCATTTCGCATCATCATATACTTCTTAAGGTATGCTGGATGTCTTATTGTTATCATGCATATCGACATCAACTCTTTTGCATAATGCATATATTTACTTAGCCCTGGGAAGCCCTCGCTTATCACTTCGCAATCATAACCATTTTCTTCGATTTCGCTTTTCAACGCGTAACACTGTAAGGCCGAGCCATAATTCTTCTGCCAGAGTGTGATTATACCAATTCTTTTCATCCAGTTATTCCCCCGTTTTTCCTCGCGCTAGGTCGTTATCTTGTCGTTGAAAGACACACGATAACGGTAAAAACAAAACCAAATGTGCCGGGGAAATGATAGAACAGAATATTATGAATATGACAAATAATAAAAACACAATAAATGTTGTTGATTTTAGCAGCTTTCTTACAATCATTCTGACTAATGTGATTATTAGCATCATGATAAAAACAACAAGCCCAACAACACCTTGACAATATTGTATCTCAACAATAGAAGTCGTATAGTATGCTACATTTCTTGCTGTACTCCAAGGCAAATTTTTATACCCTGCTCCAAAGACTCTCTCTGTACCACTGAGCCAATCAAGAAATGCTACCGACCCTATTCTCCCTGCTATAGCATTATTTTCATCCTGAATCAGTATTCTATTGACTGCATTAGCAAAAAATTCAACTTCGTTATATAATATAACCATTGCTATAACCAAACACAATGCATTAACAATAGCAAACAAAACTTTTCTTTTGCTCAATGTGTTTACATCCATCAAAAATTTAATTCCCCAAACGAGCCCAGTTACAGCAATCCCCAAACCAGAAGTAGTCAATATCATTCCGATTGATATAAGAATACTGATACGAGAACTTTTCATTTTAGCAGTATTTTCAAACAGCGATATACATAATGCCAACGAACAGTACTGTGCAAAATGCGCTGGCTCGAGAAAAAACGCAGATGGACGAAACAGACCATTTATTACCATTGTGGATGTACTAACATAACTTGATACTGATTCCTCGAATAAATTGTTAAACGGTAATAAGAATTCTCTTCCATCACCCATGATGATTCCAAACAGGTAATAGAAAACTGTTTGTATGGTTACAACAACTGACATTAGACAACTAATTCGAACGATATGACGTTTAAAGTATTTGCAAACTTTTTCCTTTGATGTAACCACCACTAGACCATACATTACGAAAACAAATGATAAAACGTCTGAAAAATTGTTTTGAAGCGACCCTTGATAAGATTTCAGATTATGAATAATCAAGTATTCTGCAATCATGTACAATGACATCACTATTATGAATAGTTTTGAAAAACAAATCTGTAAATGCTGCTCTTTTCTTTTTCCAGCCATCAAGTGTAAAAATTCAATAGCAATTAAGCACAAAAACACAAGTGTGGCGAGATTTATACCCACAAACGGCATTTTATAGTTCATCAAAAAAGGCGTTAGCGATAATAATAATGCGATCCAGTTATCTCCGTTTTTATCAATGTAAATTTTCATACTAATCCTCTCAGAACTTCGTTGAGTTGCTTTCCATGATCTTCCATTCTAACTGTTTGACATTAATTTTATCATTCTCAACAAGCAATTGTGATTGTCCGTATAGCCGAATGAAGCCAAAGAACATCCATGGTCTAACTTTCGATTTCAGTCATCAGGAATTCTTCCTATATTTAGGAGAATAAGCAGATGAACATGGCTCTTGCCCAACTTCTCATCTCCTCATTTTCGGACCAACGCCTGATATATATTTTGAATTTCCATGGCATACTTTACGATATTATAGTTCTCTTTTGCGTAAACTCTTCCGTCCCGTGCTATTCTCTGTGCTTCATTACGATTTGCAACAGCCCATTCAATTGTTCTCGCCAAATCTTCAGCATTGTGGCATTCATACATCAATCCATTCACCCGATCCTGAATAATTTCAGGAGTTCCTCCTGCTTTTGCCCCAATTGTAAGACATCCCGATAGCATGCTTTCTATAGTAACTCTGCCAAGCCCTTCTGCACTTGAACATACGAGATTAATATCCATCTTATCTCTTGACTTTTTTAGACTTTCCGATTCCCTTATCGGCTCCATAAAAACAATATTACTTATTCCTCTGCTGTTAACATACTGCTTTACTTTATCTGCATACTCAGTTTTCTGATTCCCTATAATATATAGTTTGATTGGTATATTTAACTTTTCCCGAAGTATCTCTACAGCTCTCACAGCATCCATTTGTCCCTTTTGGGCGTCCAAATTTCCGTAAATAGCAAGATTCACTAGATCACCATTGAATATGGTTTTTTCATCATTTTGATACAATGAAATATCAACCCCATCATGTAACACAATGACTGGAAATCCTTTTAAAAACTCCTCATACTCTTCACATACAAATTCCGAAATAGCAAGGATGCCTGTTGACTTCCGTACTATACCAAAATGTTTCTCTTCGTTCAAAAGCTGAAGCTCCAGACCAGATTTTATCTGTTCCCTTATGTGACAAACATATGGTATTCCCAACTTATAGGCAGCTTCCATTCCTGCTAATGTTGGCAGACTATTATTATGTACAAGTTCCACCTTATGTTTTTTTAGGAATCTTACAACCTGTCCTGTTGTTTTTATTGCGTTGATTCGTTTCATTCCATCAAGAATTGGATTGCCTGCAGAAACTTCATTGATGAAAGGGACTAAATAAACGGGAATCTTTAATCGATTCAATTCATATTCGATGTCACCATGTTTTTTAATTAGTACAATCGGTTCTATTTTGCTCCTATTCAACGCACCAAGGAGATCCAAAATTGATCGATTTGCACCCCCCGTAATCTCTGATGTACTTAGTACATAGCAAACCTTCATTGTAAGAATTCCTTTCTCTTAACCTACATTTAATGCTTTTTCCAACTTTTTCCGCTAAAATCAATTCCCCCAAAGGCAAAAACCCGCAATCTTATTAAGTATAGGATTCTCCAATCCCATGTCTGAAGACGCTGGGCTTTGATGTCTCGAAGTTTTTGAACCAACATATGGCGATAATCGTCTGCTTTCAAAGCCACTTCTGCTTTCACGTTATCAAATAAAGTCATATCTATTTGTTCCCACTCAGCAAACATGTTGGGGACAATAATATATTTATCGAAATCACTTGTTTCCACTTCCATCACACGCTTTTGAAAGTGAACATATAATATTTCTTTTCTCGCAAGTGAGCCATTCTCTACGAAATAGCTATAAAGCTTCCCGTGATCATATTCAAATAGCTGTTCCTGCGGAGAGAGCTCATTATATGTAAATGTTCCTCTGGTGAACATCAATTCAACCATATTTAAATCGGAAAAGACATTCTCAGCATAGGTCTTCACGCCTTTCGCGTTTGCAATATTTGTCATTCCCAATATTTCTTCAAAAAAGAGTACATCTGCAGAATAAGCATACCTATAGTTTAATGCTGATACCGTTTTCTGCATGAACAACGTATTTATCTTGCTACAATTCCGAAATAGCTGCAGGTGTCCCAACTTAAACAATTTATCATATTGATCAAGTAATTCATCTGTAATGAACCTTCGTATATCTCCGAGAACAAGATCGCACTCTACATAGCCCCAGAAATCATATCCCTCAACTACATCTGGGAAGATATACGCAAATGCTGGCCTAAACTGACTAATACGGCCATAATTATTGATTGAGACTTCAAAATTGAACCTATCCTTTATCCGTTTTTTGAAATCCTCACCGGATATATCAATTACCTTCACATTTTTTGGTACATCTTTCTGGCCGATACAATCCGTAAAGAAACAAAAGTCAACTGTTGGATTGTTTTTAACGGATTCGAGCCACACCGGAAAAGTATTTGGAAGCGTTCCATAATACGCCATTATCAGTAGTATCTTTTTCATCCGTTTGTTAACTCCTTATATATTTTCTGAACGATACAGCTATTGTTCTGTCCCCGGAGAATGAATCACCCTAAAAAACTGTGCATACAATGAAGTATCTCTATTATGAGAATGTATTATCTGGATGCCATACTCTTTGATTATGCCGCTTAACAGTTTGATTATCCGAACAAAGTTCTTCCCCTCAAAATCCACCGGCATGAAAACGCATTCCAACCTTTTGTATCTTCCTTTTTAACTCTTTGAATCATACGGTGCTGCAACTACCACAGTATTTCCCCTATGGGTCAACTCATTTGTAAGATTGATGACGTGGGTTACAGCCCCTCCATCATTGTTATAGCGGATCAAGATCAAAATATCCATTCCTATTCTCATCGATTTGAATTCTCATCGCGAGTGAATAGGTAATGGATAGCAATATTAGGTTTACTTCACTTCTGACAGTACTTTCTCATAAACCTTTCTTACGGATCTGCCCATGATAGAATTTGTACAACTGCTTCTAACATACTTCTTTGCAGCATCCATCATTCCTGAATACTTTTCAGGATTGCGAAGTATATCAAGCATATAACGACCTAATGCCTCAGAATCGCCAACGTCAACTCCGATACAATACTCCTTCATATCTTCATATCCGCCGGTTCTTGTTCTTATCACAGGGACCCTTAATATGAAAGATTCTAATATCGTTATTGCCTGACCCTCATTTTCTGAAGGGAGCACCATTAAATCAGAAACATTCAGCACTTGATTAGCATTAACATATCCTATGAATTCCACATGCTTTTCCAGTCCATACGTTTGTGACAGTTCCATCAGTTCTCTTCGGTATGAACCATCATCAGCATCGTTCCCGGTAATCAAAAGCTTATAGGGGATCTGATTTAATGCCTTGAGCGCTTTGAGCAAAGTTGCATGTCCTTTTACCTTTTCCAAACGCGAAAGGATTGTAATTACTTTTTCGTCTTCCTCTATATTCCACTTGGCTCTTAGCTCATTTACCTCCCTCCCCACGATTTGAAAGTAGGCATGCTCGTTTATCCCATTTGAGATAACAGTAAATCTATCTTCGTTAATTCTTAGTTTGGATATTCCAAACTCCTTCAGTTCCGAAGAGACGGCTATAACTCTATCACCCGGAAATGTCAGCTTTCTATGAATCAGGTCACACGGGATATTATTAAGGTGCATTGTCCACACGAACGGAATCCCCAACACGCTTTTTACAACTTGGGCAAGTATCGATGTACTTCTGTTATGCGAGTGAATGATATCTATCTTGTATTCCTTGCATATATTTCTAATCTTTTTAATTTTTTGTACAATGCTTCTCCCTGAACTCATGGGAATAAATTCTACGTTTTCTAACTTACTGTAAATTCCTTTTGTTCCATCTTCCCGAAGCGGTGCCATCACATATACTTTATCATCCAATCTGGCAAGTTCATTTGCAAGATTGATCACATGAGTGACAACGCCATATTCATTATTGTATTTTGTTAGAATCAGAATGTTCATTCTTGCGATAACTCCTCTTGTTTTTCACCATTTCTTTGCAAGTTAAACCATTCCCAGTACTCATCATCTGAACCTGACTTTATAATTTTGTTTTTTTGCTTTTCAATCCTATCCCTTTTCTCTATAAATGTTTCTATGCTACAGATATACCTGGCCGGCACACCTGCATATACTCCCTCCGATATATCTTTATTAACAAGAGAACCTGCTCCAATAATGACATCAGGGCCAATTCGCACCCCTGGAAGAATCGTTGTGTTTGCACCAATAAATACATTATCCCGCACATCTATACAATCTTTGTATTCTTTGAATTGATTGGTCTTGTACATATCATTAAGCATACTAAATGCGACATCATGCGTCACAAAGAGAACATTTGAGGCCACTCTGACGTTATCTTGAAAAGAAATAAGTTTCGCATGAAGTGGAATCTTGCGGAACATTACCATACAGTTTTTCCCAACATGCCTAAATATATGGTGTTTTCCCAGATAATCCGCTCGTTTAAATGCGCTTAACGTCATATACATTCTTAACGTATGCCACAATCTATACCAATCCATAATTACTTTGTCTCCTCACAAGCTTCAATCAACCGATTCATTAAAACATCATATTGAGTACTATCTACATCTTGATGGACTGGAAGATTCATAATCCTTTGTGATAGCCATAATGCATCCCTGTGCTCATCAGTTCTCAATTCCTCAATCATAGTATGATATAGCGAAACAACACCAAACCCAGCGTCGTTCATAATCTGATATATCTGATTTCTAGCCCCTTGATGAATCAGAAGCGGAAACGTCTGGGGGATATTGTCAGCTAGGAACACTTCCCTTCTGAGCGGGGAAAAAAACGCCTCTTTTCCTTTTGATAAAGCCAATAGCTTTCTGTAATTCTCCAACCTTCTTTTTGCGATGCCATTATAATCGTATTTGAAGGGATCAAAGTCTACCTGTCCTGTTATACTATGAAGTCCACTGTACTGCCCATTCTCTATAATTAATCCGCCTCCTTTTGCAAATGGAAACATCTTGTGTAATGAGAAAAATGTCAAATCTGCTCCAACGCTGCCATGGCAGAAGTATGTATAAAACCCGTGCGCATTATCTTCCATCACAACACAGTCTTTTCCATGCGCAAAATCCATAATCTCTCCAATCTGTGGATCCCTAAAACCAAAGTAATTAACCACAAGAAAAATGCTGCGTTCCTTTAATTGTTCCTTGACGCTGTCCTTATCAATACATAGCTCTCTATCCATCCGATAATAGTGTCTGCAAAGGTTGGGAATAGCTTCTAACGGATCGAATATCCCACTTCCTTCTTTGGGAGACCATCCTATATAACCTGGAATAAAAATATCTGTATATCCCATCTTGCAGAGTTCGCTAACCACATCAAACATAGCATCACGGGCTCGGTTATAATATAAGAAACTAACTTTATAATTATCAGGATTTTCTTGAATCTTCCCAATCTTTTCTGCCATAACTTTTACTCCAAATCTCTTCTTACTTTAATTCTCTCGTCTTTAAACCCCATAGAATGAAACCAATTATATGAATTCAAATTGGCTTTCGTCGTCATAGCTTCCAATATATTGATATTTCTCTTCTTCGTTTCTTCAATCTGGATATCAACCAGATTACGAGCTACCCCTTGTTTTCGATATTCCTGATTCACGCCTATTATATCGATATGAACTCGTCGTTCTCCAAAGATTGATAACTCATAAGCCCATGAGAAACCAATCAGCTTTTCATTGTCAAAAGCACCAGAAACTATAGCAGAGCCATCTTCTATGTATCCACCGATCTTCCCTACATAAACCTCAGCTTGATTTGGAGGGTATTTCTGTGTGATATTATCATTCAGAACAACTTCCATCAGTTCAACTATTTGTATTCGATGTTTTGCCACATCAGAGGGTTTTAGAAGTCTATATTTCATATTTTTATTGCCTTTCTCCAGTCAATATCCACGATCTTTCTTTATCAAGATCCTGCATTACAAGTTGTTCGCCCGAAGCAACATCACTGCGCTTCAGAACTTTTCCAATCGTCTGAAGTATGATTCTTACATCTCCACCAAATGTAATATGTTTTACATATACTACGTCGTAAGAAAGTCGTTCGTCCCAATCAACATTGTTTCGTCCATTAATCTGCGCTAATCCTGTAAGCCCCGGACGAACCGAGTGCCTGACGCGCTCATCATCTTTGTAGAAAGGTAGATATCGAACTAGCAACGGTCTTGGTCCAACAATGCTCATATCGCCCTTGAAAATATTCACGAGTTCTGGAAGCTCATCTAAAGAAGTTGTTCTTAAAGTACGCCCAAATTGCGTTAACCTTTCTTCATCTGGTAACAGATTTCCGTCCTTATCTCTTTCATCAGTCATAGTTCTAAACTTTAAGAGCTTAAATATTTTCTCACCCTTGCCGGGGCGTTCCTGCTTAAAAATGACTGGAGTTCCAAGTTTTACCTTTACCAGAATCGCTGTAATCAGTATTATCGGGCTGAGGATGATTAGCGCTAGCCCTGATAAAGCCATATCAAAAACTCTCTTTATATACTTTTGATACATACCTCTTAACTCCTATATAATGGGAAATATCGCTCATTCAAGTTTTCTCCGGCTCGAATATCAACAAGTCGGTTATATATATCCCGATCAAATATTTTTCTTCCGATATAAAATTCATACAATCCCTGTGGCGCTAAGCAAAGCTTATACTGAAAAATCCCATCATCTGCACCATATCCGCCACCGAGTACAAAATTCTTTAATCCTTTATCTTTCGCCCATTTAATAATTTCGTACTTTAAAAAATCATTTGGTCTCACATCGAAAAAATCTCGATCAGTTCCACCCAAATAGGAATACACATTCTCCGCACCATAGATAACCAGTTCTGTCGATACTATTTTCCCTTCGTACACAACATGAAAGTACATCCTATTATCCGTCATTTGATTTATGTCTTCATAGAACCGTTTGGAAAAATAATACTCTCCTTCGGCATCTGCTCTATCCATCGTGTCATAGTAAATGCGAAGAAAATCTTCCAAATGCTCGTCTGTATTTTCAATAAGGATCTCAAGATTATATGTATTTGCCTTCTTGACGTTTTTCCGGACCTTCTGTTTAAAATCCATCCACATTTCGTCAAGTGGCATTTCTAAAGAGCGAACCACATTATGTGTTCTTGTTTCAACTTCACCATCATAGTGCTTGTAATAATCCGTAAAAAGTTCAAAGCGTACGAACTCACATATGTAATGATTATCCATGCAATATCCTGTATAGGCTTGATTCAGCTTATCCCAATCCGATACCTCACCCCAAAATCCTCCATAGCCATACGGCGTGATGAGATCATAGTATTGACCCTTCTCAATCTTGCCTTCCAATTTAGGATCCATAGCGACATCTCGTTTGAAAACAACATTGATTGCTCGATCTTCACCATCTTCGTAATAGAGAAGTACAGGGATCCCATTCTTTGGGGATTCATTCATGAATGCATATGAATACCCCGATAGATAAAACACGTCATAATCCAAGAAAGACCGGACTATACTGTCCCATTCTTTCTGATTCTTAATGCATATTTCTTTAATAAGTGACATTATCATTTCCTCATTACTATTTTCAATCAGACGACAATACCTCAGTTAAAACATCTATGAATAATCTCAATAACCCTATCCTGCTGCTCTGCCGTCATCTTATTATCGCTGGGCAGGCAAAGCCCTCGCCTAAAGATATCCATACCGACATCCACAGCGCTGGTTTCCTTGATATAGGCGTTACTCCTCGCTCTGCCGTTACCATTCCTCGTTACAAACCCATGCATTCGATAAATCGGCTGCATATGCATCGGTTTCCAAATCGGGCGACCTTCCGCATTAAACGCCGCCAGCACTTCCAGAATTTCAGTAGGACAAGACTTCCCCTGTTCACTTATGTATAGTGCTTCCTTTTCTCCACAAACGGTCTGGCACATGGCATCTTCGTCAAAAATCATACAGCTTAGCCAGTAGTTCGGATCGGAATTCTCAAAATCTATGGGATTCATCTTAACAGATAAATCCTTGAGGTCCTCTTTATATCTCTCGTAAATCGCCTTTTTCTGTGCGATATGTTCCTCCAGATACGGCATCTGTCCACGCAGGATACCGGCAATGATATTGCTCATCCGGTAGTTGTAACCCAACTCCTCATGCTGATACCAAGCAGCATCTTCACGGGACTGTGTAGACCATTTTCGTGCTTTATTTGCATCTTCCACATCATCCGTCAGAAGGAATCCACCCGAGCTGCCAGTTATGATTTTATTACCGTTGCCCGACAGCACGCCTACTGTCCCAAACATGCCAGTCTGCACGCCCTTATAGGTCGCACCAAAGGATTCCGCCGCGTCTTCCACAATCAACGCACCATGAGCGTCAGCGATCTCATTGATCTCATTGAGCTTTCCGGGCGTTCCATACAGATGTGCCACCACAATCAGCCGTACTTCCGGATAAATCTCAAACGCTTTCTCCAGCGCCACAGGATCCATGTTCCAAGTGTCGTACTCCGTGTCAATAAACACAGGAATACCACCTTCATAACAGACCGGATTCACCGTTGCATCGAATGTCATGTCTGAACAAAACACGCGCTTGCCTTCAAGTGTTCCGTGCCCTACCTGCGGCTGACCATAGAGCTTTTCACCGCAAAGTTTTATAGCAAGATGTAGCGCAGCTGTACCTGAGGATAATGCCACGGCGTACTTCCGACCAACCTTCTCAGCAATCTGCTTCTCAACTTCATTAATATTGGCGCCAACCGTACTCGCCCAGTTGGTCTGGATCGCTTCGTCCACCCATTTCTGCTCGCCTCCGTGCATTGTGGGCGAAGAAAGCCATACTTTACTTCCAAATGGTTTTATACCTGCGAATCTCGGATCACTTAAAAAATCCATACTCTTTTCTTCCTTTATTATTATTTGGAGCCGATGCTCTAACGTGCGGATAACTACACAGTCCTTATCATACGGCTCCAAATGTTGTTATCATCCAACTATGTACATCAGAGAGAGAAACGCCTTTCGACCATGTGCCGTGAAAGGGATAAACCTCTTTAGACGCTTTATTTTCAATCAACTGGTTATCCGCCAGAAGACTATTCACACTGGAGCTACAAAGAAGATAAGGAACCGACTTAATCCGATAAATTAAATATTATACACACAGCTGATCTGTGATTTGTTCTCTAATAAAAGTACCAGTATTGCTATCATTTCCTTGTATTTCTTGTTATCTATGATTAACAGAAGTATCAATTCGTTCATCTTTAAGGTTCTTAGTGTCTGTCGCCCCAACGCAAGAAATCAAGTTCCGCTTTTCAACTCCCCCATTGTTTTTACATTAAATAAACTAACATATAATAACACCTAAAATATTCACATTTCTATCAACAGCCAATTCTTTTCCCTTTTCTATAAGCTTCTCATAAGATTCCCCCACCTTCTCCACAAACAAAACCCCTTCATAATACTCCAACTTCTTAAGCGCCGCCGCATGAAACACAATCTGTCTATACGGAGAAAATGTAACGTCCTCTATCTCTTCCGCAAGCCATTCACATATTTCCATCACATCATCACTTGCAACAGTCCCAGCAATCATGACCCGTTTTATCTTTTCTTCGGAATTTCTATGAATCGCGCTCTGCACATTAACCGCAGCAATTTTTATCTGCTCATTCCTTGGAATCTTCGCATAAGGTCCCTCTTCTAACCGGCAGATCCATCGGTCTACAAACCCAAATATCTTCCTCTTCGTTTCTTTTTTCCGAATTACCCCCAACAACGGCATACCAAACTTTTTCTGGAAATTCCTCTCACTATGCAATTTCCCACTCATGACATAGTTCATACAAAATAGCAAACATATTAAACATATCCCGCCAACCATACCAACGATCGCAAACTTGACGGCCGAAGAAACCGGATCCTCAAATACGACTGGTTCACTCTCAATCGCTGTCTCCCCTTCCACCGGTTTTGCCATATCTTGCTTAATTTGTTCCTCTTTCTTCACCTGATTATCTTCAATCGTAGCCTGATATTTATATACTCCCGCAAGAATAGCGAAAAGCACCATACCTACAACGATCCATCTCCATCTTTTCAGGCAATAAAACATCAGATCAATCAGATCAATCTCATTAACTTCCTGATATTCCTCCATCGGCAAATTCTCCTCTCCCAATTTAAAAGCGAAGATATAACCTTCTATATCTTCGCTACGATCTCCAATCCTACCTGTATCTTCTGCACTCTTCCGAACATTGGCATCTCTAAAAATGCTCGACGCTTATGGCGATCGATCTTCTTTATATATCCTTCTTTACCCAGCAAAGGCCCAGACATCACTACTACTCTTGAATTTTCAATAATCCCTTCTGATACAGCAACAACTTGCTCCTCCCCTCCAAATGATTTAAGAAAATGTACTTCTTCCTTCGTGAGAGGAACTACCTGATCACCTGTTTTCAGGAGTTTTGTAAGTCCTGTAACTTGCCGCAGATTCGAATACAGTCTCACGACCTCCTGAGAATCTAAAAATACATATCCAGGGAATAAAATCTTCCTCTGCGTCGTCCATTCTCCTTTTATATTCCGTTTTTCTTCATAATAAGGGATAAAACAATCCTCCAGCACTTCCGAAGATATATCTTTCTGACACTGCAGCTGAATATTCTCTTCTGAACCGGTGCGCACCTGCATCACGTACCACATAGCCTTCTCCTTATCTTTACTCCTACCAATATCAAAATTAGAAGGACATCCCACATATCCATACACGGTTAAAACATCTGTTAAAACATCTGACTTCTTCCTGTCTGCTGCAGATCGTGCAATGTCCGATTTATTAAATCACTTTACAAATCATAAAATGTACATATCTATATATAATCTTAAAAATAAGCCTCTAACAAAATATAGACTTAATAAAATAACACTCCACAACCTCAAATTCCTTCAAGGTTATGGAGTGCTGTTTTAGTAAATCTACATTCAAGCAATCAAATACCCTCCCCATTCAAAATGGGTAAGCTTCGCCATTCCGTCTCTAAATCAGGCGGATTACTAATTCTCTCATGACAACTTAAATTTCCAAACGCGGCGAAGCGACGATTTGGAAACCCAAGAATTTTTCATATAATTTTAACCTATACTCTAATACTAATAATCTAAATCAAATAACCAATCTGTTCAATCAGTTACTTCTATAATAAAATAGCCTATTTACATCAATTTGTCAAGCTATTTCATCCATCCTGCCGCTGGCAATAACTCTCACCTTTGCCTGAATCTTACTGCTGTTACTACTCTCTGTATTGTAACGATATATCTGTTACGCTGCACATTATATCGTGCAATTACACCTGCTTCTTCCACTGATAAGTCGGCACGATCTCAGCCACGATCTCCTTAATCTTCTCCGACTCCATCTCACTGGCCTCATCCAGCACCTTAAGCTTCTCCTCGAACCAATCGTCATCCATCTCGATCGGATGTCCGATATGGATCAGCTCATTCGCCGTATCCTGCAAGCCTTCCTCGCTCATCAGAAGCTCCTCAAAGAGCTTCTCACCAGGTCTAAGCCCCGTATATACGATCGGAATATCAATATCTGGCGTATAGCCCGACAAACGGATCAGATTGCGCGCCATATCATCGATCCGGACAGGCTCGCCCATATCCAGGATGAAGATCTCTCCGCCCTTGGCATAATAAGAAGCCTGAAGCACCAGAGACACAGCCTCCGGGATCGTCATGAAGTACCGGATAATATCCTTATCCGTGACAGTAACAGGACCGCCCTCTGCGATCTGTTTCTTGAACAGCGGTATCACGCTTCCGTTGCTGCCCAGAACGTTGCCGAACCGGACCGCCACAAAATCCGTCTCACTCTTGCGGTCCATCATCTGGATCACCATCTCGCAGAGACGCTTGGAAGCTCCCATGATATTCGTCGGGTTCACCGCCTTATCCGTAGAGATGAATACGAACTTCCTGACGCCGACTCTTGCTGCCGCTTTGGCCGTCTTATAAGTACCGATAACATTATTCTTAATCGCCTCGTTAGGACTCTCTTCCATCAACGGTACATGCTTATGAGCCGCTGCATGATAAATGATATCCGGCTCATATGTATCCATTACCCAATTGATCCGCTTTGTATTGCGCACAGAACCGATCAAGGCAACTACGTCAAGATTTCTATGAGTACGCTTAAGCTCCTGCTGAATCTCATAAGCATTATTTTCATATATATCGAATATGATCAGCCGCTTGGGTCTTGCCTTCGCGATCTGCCGGCAGAGCTCGCTTCCGATCGAACCGCCGCCCCCGGTAACCATAACAACCTGGTTCCTGATCGCCGCCAGGATCTCGTCGTTATTGACCTTCACCTGCGCCCGGCCAAGCAAGTCTGTAATCTCAACATCACGGACTCTGCTGACGCTTACCTCTCCGTTAATAAGCTGCGCCACGCTTGGAACCGTCTGAAGCTTACAATTCGTCTCCTTGCAGATATTCAGGATATCTTTACGGTTCTTCCCGGTCGTAGCCGGAATTGCGTAAATAATATGATTGATCCTGTATTTCTTGACCATCTCCAGAATATCATACCGATTACCTACGATCGGGATTCCCTCAAGGACTCTGCCCAGCTTATTAGGGTTATCATCGATCACACAGCAAACCTTGGTATGAACCCGCTTACCGTTGGTCAGTTCTTTGATCAATACCTGTCCCGCTGCGCCGCCGCCGACCATCATGATCCGATCCGTCTCATCCGCATCTCCATCGCTCTTTATCAGATAGAACCGGAATATCCGGTAAGAGAAGCGAAGCACCGTCGTAAGACCGAAGCTTAACATATATCCCACAAAATAATAGGCCTTCGGCATCCTAAGATGCATAAATAACGCTCCGGCGACATATACAAGCGCCAATATCATATACGCCATCACACTCATCTGGATCTCTGCAATACTTGCCAGACTCCAAACACTGTGATACAGCTTGCATACATAGAAGATTACTATCGTGGACGCAATCCAGAACGGCATCGACCACAGGTATCCCTCAATGTACATGCTCGGGACCTTAGTGTACTTGAAATCAAACCGGGCTATCAGCGCTATCGCATAAGAAAACAGGATAATCAGAGCGTCGATGAATGCAACCATCACGGCCTTATGAACCCAGGTCAATTCAAACTCGCGTTTACTCATACTTCTTTACCAACCTACTCTTCCATGTTTTCTTATTCCTGTATACGAAAATAAATAAACCGATTGCGATCACTACGGCCGCCGCAATCACTGCTCGCTGTGGATCTACTATTAACATATTTTCTCCCGCTCTCTTTCCTCGACTAATTTACTGTAAGCACTTGGCGAAGTCCCTTAAGCCCAGCGCAAACGTGTATCATTTTTCCTCTAAAACCAACCTCATCTTCTCCGACAACTCCGCGACCACCGCTTCATCCGGCCACATTACATATAATGGCTGTGATCCCGATGAAAAACACGTCTGCGTATCTCCCTTGCCGCTGGCCGCCTGAGACTCAACATCCCAGTCTCCCCCGCCGGATAATTGCATATTAATAAGCTGCGCCATCTCATCCTGCGTCATATTCGTCTCTACCGACTTACTGATATTTCTCAATATCTGATTCGCACTGGCTAAGACGGTCGGTGACGATGCCTTCTTAATGATCGCCGCCAGAACTGCTTCTTGGTTCTTCCCGCGCTGATTATCTCCGTCAGAGAAGCTGTAACGCTCTCTTGAAAATGCAAGAGCAGCATCACCGTCCAGATGATTGGTCCCCTGTGAGAAGCTGTATCCGCCTGCACTGAACGCATAGTCAGACTCTACATCCACGCCGCCAAGCGCGTCTACGATCTTGATCAGAGATGTAAAATTCACCTTCGCATAATAAGAAAGGTCCACCCCATAGAGGTTCTCTAAAGCAGCCATAGAACGGTCTACCCCGTATATACCTGCATGGGTAAGCTTGTCTCTCTGATCTCCTGAGACTTCAGGGATCGTCACATAATAATCTCTGGGCGTTGTCGTCAGAAGGATCTTTTTTGTATCTGGATTCACATTCATAATGATATTGACATCGCTGCGGCTGGTCGTCGTGATCGGGCCGGATACGTCGATCCCGCTGATATATACATTGAAAGGCTCATTAACGCCCCTGCCTGCCGTACCCACCTCTGTCCTGATCTCAAAATGATCCAGAACTCTTACCTGCTCCGAATATGACTCTATTGCTTCTTCCAAAACCCCTGTAAACGCCTCATTATATACAGCCGCCTCAATCTCGCCTCCAAGGAGAGCCGCTCCCTCACTCTGGACCGTGTCATACTGAAGGACGGATATCTCCTGTCCTACCCGCGATCTGATCTCATTAAGCATCTTCTCAGTATTCTCCTGGTCCGCAGAAGTCTGTCTGCCGAAAATATAATCCTTCGCATCTATAAGGCTTCCTGCCGGGTCATCCTTACGGACGACTACCACCATATTGTCAATCTTATAGGTTGCGCCGCCCACATTGGCCAACATCGAATTCGCAGACATGAAGATCGTCGCACCCTTGGCTGCTACAGCCATAAACAAGACACTTAAGATCATTCCTAACAAATTCGTTCCGACACTTTCCGCGTACTGCATTGCTAATGTAGCCATTACCATAACAAATGCAATCCCTGCGATAACGGCAAGAAACCTCATCGGTATCATACCGCCGCTCCACAGACTGAATACAAGCCACGCAGACATCAAAAACTGCAGTAATATAATGAACTTACCTATTATATTTATAAGTCTCAAACAAACGTATCTCCTTCTATATCAGTATGTACATCACTATGTACTCCCTGCGCTCATATACGTCATGAATTGCTTATTTGTCTCTACTATAAAATACCCTTATTACACACTTTTGTCAAGGTATTTCGACAATCCCATACCTGTAAAAAGAGCTTATTTTCTGGCAGCTCTGCCTGCATTTTCTATTATTAGTCAAATCAGGCAGAAAAGGCGCACCCCAACTCACAGAGTGCGCCATAATCTTTCTACATTTACCTATATTCAAAGGGTAGTAATATACCCTGCAGGCAAGTGGACTTCGTCTAATAAAGTATATTATACAAGTTCGATCAAAACTTCCATCGCAGCGTCGCCTTTGCGCTGTCCGATCTTAACGATTCTTGTATAACCGCCGTGACGGTTCTCGTACTTCGGTGCAATCTCATCGAAAAGCTTAGCAACAAGGTCTACATCCTTTGTATTCTTCTTTCTTCCTGCCTGAGCTGTCGGCACTTCCTTAACCGGATACAGAACCTTCAACATCTGACGGCGGGCATGCAGCCTGCTTGGCTGATCCTTCTTGATCTTCTTCTCCACTTCATCGTATACGGTAACCTTCTTGCCGTCCACAACCTCTTTGACTCTCTTGCCGTCCTTGTCCTTGCGGGCAACCTTAGCCTTTACAGTCACTTCGTCGTAGTTATCTCTTTCCTTCACAGCCAGAGCGATCAGATGCTCTGCAATCTTGCGGATCTCTTTTGCCTTCGTTTCTGTGGTAACGATCTTACCGCGGTAGATCAACGCTGTTACCTGGTTTCTCAACAATGCTTTTCTCTGGCTGGATGTCCTGCCGAGTTTTCTATATTTTGCCATTATTCTAATCCTCCATCTATAACACTTGGTTATGCTTCTTCGGGCTTACTAGCCAAATGCTCCGCCATGCTCTTCGGACTTACTGACGGAAATTGCTAAAGAAGTTCTTCGATTCATGAACCGAAGAACAGAGTTCGAACTAGATTCGTGAGACACCTCATCAAGTTCTCACTCTTCCCCTCTGCTTAATCCTAAGCCTAATTCATCTAACTTCGCAAGCACTTCTTCTAAGGACTTCCGTCCGAGATTACGCACCTTCATCATATCTTCCGGCGTCCGGTTCGTAAGCTCCTCCACCGTGTTGATCCCCGCTCTCTTCAGGCAATTGTAAGAACGAACGGACAACTCTAATTCGTCAATGCTCATCTCAAGGACTTTTTCCTTCTCGTCATCCTCTTTCTCGATCATGACCTCTGCAGCCTGAGCCACCTCTGACAGGTCGATAAAGAGTTTCAGATGCTCGCTTAATACCTTCGCGGCAAGGCTGACCGCCTCATCCGGAAGCAAAGTACCATTGGTATATACATCTAATGTTAATTTGTCAAAGTCTGTAATCTGCCCAACACGTGTATTCTCAACCATAAGGTTAACGCGTTCCACTGGGGTGTAAATAGAATCGATCGGAATCACAGCGATCGGCAATTCGTCATTCTTATTCTTATCAGAGCTTACATAACCTCTGCCCTTTGTGATGGTCAGTTCCATATATAACTTGCTGTCAGCCCCGCCGTTCAATGTCGCGATGACTGTCTCCGGATTCATGATCTCAATATCCTGGTCCACCTGGATATCCGCAGCCGTGACAACGCCTTCTCCTTCAAATTCGATATAAGCTGTCTTCGGCTCGTCGGTCTCAGATGTATTCTTAATCGCCAGGGATTTCAAATTCATGATAATCTCCGTAACATCCTCTTTAACACCCGGAATAGAACTGAACTCATGAAGAACACCGTCAATCTTCACCTGACTGATCGCAGCACCCGGCAAAGAAGAGAGCATGATCCTTCTCAGAGAATTTCCTAATGTCGTACCATAACCTCTTTCAAGGGGTTCTACAACAAATCTTCCATACTTCTTATCTTCCGAAATCTCAGTTATCTCAATATTGGGTTTATTAAAATCAAACACTAAGTCCACCTCCTGTGGTGTTAAGGGTTATTATTTAGAATACAACTCGACGATTAACATCTCATCTACAGGAACATCGATCACTTCGCGTCTTGGAAGCTCCTTTACTGTCCCCCTAAGATTTTCAAGGTCCGCCTCTAACCACTCAGGAACAAGACGTCCTCCTGTAACCTCTGCGATCTCTTTGTATCTTGGAGAGCTTTTGTGTTTTTCCTTAATTTCGATAACGTCGCCTGCCTTGATCAGGTAAGACGGAATGTTGATCTGCTTGCCGTTTACCAGAACGTGCTTGTGGTCAACGATCTGTCTTGCCTCGCGTCTTGTTCTTGCAAGTCCAAGACGGAACACTACGTTATCTAATCTTGATTCAAGCAGTCTCATCAGGTTCTCACCTGTCATACCGCTCATACGCTGAGCCTTCTCGAAATAATTTCTGAAAGGCTTCTCTAATACTCCGTAGATAAATTTTGCTTTCTGCTTCTCACGCAACTGGAGACCATACTCGCTCATTTTTCTGTTGGATCTCTTTAACTGTCTGTTAGACTTCTTGTCAATTCCCAAATATACCGGGTCCATGCCGAGAGATCTGCATCTTTTAAGGACCGGAACTCTATTAACTGCCATGTTATGCTTTCCTCCTAAATTTTTCAAATTACCTTGCGGATGTTCTTCTCACTCTGTTCGAAGAACGGCTAAAAAGTTAAGCTCGATAATACCTCGCTAACCTTTTTATGCCTATACTCTCCTCCGCTTCGGTGGACGGCAACCATTGTGCGGTACCGGAGTAACATCCTTGATACTTGTCACATCAATTCCACATGCCTGAAGTGCACGGATCGCTGCTTCTCTACCTGAACCTGGTCCTTTAACCATAACATCTACGGATTTCAAACCATGTACTAATGCTGCCTTAGCCGCTGTCTCTGCCGCCATCTGTGCTGCATAAGGGGTAGATTTCCTTGAACCTCTAAATCCCAGACCGCCTGCACTTGCCCATGAAAGAGCATTACCCTGTGCATCTGTCAATGTAACGATCGTGTTATTAAAAGATGACTGGATATGTGCTTGTCCGCGTTCAACGTTTTTCTTGACACGCTTTTTTGTCACTTTCTTTGTAACTTTCTTTGCCATAATAAAACTAACCTACTCTTTCCTTTTTGTTTTTTGACTTTCCAAAATTACTATTAACCTTATAGATGTTCTTCTCACTTTGCTCGAAGAACGACTTAAGAACTAAACTCGAAAATACCTCGTTAAGTTCTTAATGTCTCGCTAAGTGCTCTACTTCTTTTTATTAGCCACTGTTCTCTTCGGACCTTTTCTGGTTCTTGCGTTGGTCTTGGTCTTCTGACCGCGAACCGGAAGTCCTTTTCTGTGACGGATACCTCTGTAGCATCCGATCTCCTGCAACCTCTTGATGTTCAGAGCGATCTCTCTTCTAAGATCACCTTCTACCGTCTGGGTCTCATCGATTACTGCACTGATCTTCTTAACATCATCGTCTGTAAGATCTCTGCAGCGAATGTCAGGACTTACTCCTGCCTCTGCTAAGATACGGTTAGAACTCGCTCTTCCGATTCCATAGATATAAGTTAATCCGATCTCAACACGTTTGTCTCTTGGTAAATCTACACCTGCAATACGAGCCATGTGAATTTTCCTCCATTTTCTTTTCATTATCGTCTTTAATAGGGACTTACGTCCAGGCATGTTTCGGTATCCATGCCCTTTCCGGCCACCGATGCTGTGAGCACCTGGTGAGGTTCTTAACGAACCTGATGCGAACGCACATCTCAACACTTAATGAGGTCTCCCACGAATTTAGTGTTGTGATGTCACACTCATCGGTAAATGACAGGCCGGCATTAGAAGCAATATACGAGGAAATACACCGGCTACAGGTGCTCCTTGTATATTAAATAGTCTACACACCTCCTGGTGTGTCTGCTATCAGCCGCCTAACTGAGTGTTCAATGCCTACCCCTGACGCTGCTTATGCTTCGGGTTCTCGCAGATTATGCGAACGCTTCCTTTTCTCTTAATTACTTTGCATTTTTCGCAAATTGGTTTTACTGATGATCTAACCTTCACGTCAAATCCTCCTTTCATCCATTGCTCTGCCTACATGTCCGCGGCGCATATCAAGCACTTGAGATTGTAATCTATATCCCTGTGAATGAATATATTTTTACAAATGCCCAAAAACGCGCTTATATATTATAGCACTACCTGTCAAACAAAGTCAATAGACAATTTAAATTTATTCGAATGCTTTCTTTATCTTTCTTTCAAAGCTTCTTGCACTATAGCATTGTTCCGCTACAAGATTCCATTCATGGCAAACCCTCGGCAAAAACTGACTGTAAACCGAAGTTCTCTTTTTACTTCCAGGTACACGGACTCCATGATATTCTTTTTTTCTGGCTATGACATTCTCCCACGGATTATTAATCATCTCTACATATTTCTGCTCCTGATAAGCCGCGACGATCCATGCATCCGTACTATCGCAGGGAATTGTGATCAAAATATCCTCTCTGAATTGATGATCTCCCAGCCATTTCCTTATCAGTGCTTCCAAATGTTTTTCATAACCTTCCGCGTTTTGACCATGCTCCTCACAAGGGATATTAACATTGCACTGATTGTCTGCTATCTTTTTACAAGTTAAGGGATGTATTCTTCCCGACAATTCACACAATTCCGATTTGCATTGACAATGGACTTCTTTTTCTTTCCTCGACACATCTGCATCCATCTGAATTACCAATAAATCTAACTGTGGTATGATTTTATAGAAGAATTGATCCAATATCTCCGATGTAGATTCGCACCATTTCCATACACCTTTCCAACCGTTTCCAAATCTCCCTGCCATATCTGGTTCCGGCTGTAATCTTCTATACTCATTTTCTATTCCGGTAATATGATCGATAACTTCCTTCAGAACCATATAATCAGTGGGACCCTCGCTTACAATTCCAATGACTTTCTTCATATCAGCTCAGGTACACCTCCCAGCCGTCCATTGATCCATAATCTGGACAATGGCTGTCCAGATTCTAACAATTCATCTGAAACCTGTATCCGTTCAATTTTTACATAGCCGCTTTTCTCTCTCTGAACAGTGAATAAACGTATATCATCATTTCCCAAATTTAATCCATCTAACACCAGAGGGTTGTGGGTCGTCATAAAAACGGTTCGATCAGATTTTATGATCAACTGACTGAACATCTCGGTGAGTCTTTTGGCTAATCTGGGATTTAATGCATGATCAAAACTGTCAACAGCAAACATCTGCGGTGCATCCGGATGCATAGCAAGGCACAGCATGAACAAAACATACAGAGCCCCTTCACTTGCATCATACCCTGTAAATGCTGCACTGTCTTCCAAAAATCTGTCTTTGAATTCAATCACCTGCCGTGCAGAAGGTACACCGGCATTCAGATTCCCTCTTCCAGGCGTTGCAATGGACAAATCCGATGCCCAGTCAATCAACTCCAATACATCTTCCATATAGAGAGAACCAAACATCATATCTCCATCTATATCTCTCATAATCTCCTGGATTGCATCAGCCAATCGTCCGCCGCTCAAACCAATGGGAAACATTTGCACTGTATCAGCAACCGTACCTCTAAGCGTAGGTGTATTCGGCTGATAAATTCCATATCTTTCAACATATTTTCCCATATTTCTGCAAGAATTTCCATTCAACGCTTCTGTCATCATATAGTAACCGACACTGTTATTTGACTGAGGAGAAATATGACAGCTTCTCCCCCACAATGCAGATCCGTTTCCACAAAGACTTTCTGAATAATATGTCCAGACATCATCATCCTTAGGTGTTGTTAATCTGACCAAATAGTCATAATCTTGGTCATCTGTCCACTTAATGCCGAAATCCGCTGTCAGACCTTCTTCTATAGACCTGAATCTTGACCTGTATAAAGGAGACGCGCTCAAACGTAGTCCTTTTCTTTGAAGACTGTTATTATTTACTCTGTCCGTCATAGCCGCGCTTAGAATTCCAACCGCCTCCAAAATAGTGGATTTTCCTGAACCGTTGGCTCCAATAAACACATTCACTTTCCCTGGACAGAATGCTGTCTCATACAAAGATTTAAAATTCTTAATATATATTTCTTGAATTGTCATGTTTTCTCACGAAAATCCTTTTTCTACTTATCTCTCCAGATAATCCTTCCCTTAGACAGATCATACGGTGATAATTCCAATGTCACCTTATCTCCCGGCAGAATCTTGATGAAGTTCATTCTTAACTTGCCGCTGATATGCGCGAGCACCTGATGCCCGTTCTCCAACTCTACCTGAAACATTGCGTTTGGCAACTTCTCTACTACGGTTCCTTCAATTTCGATTACGTCAGCTTTTGACATCTTCATTCCTCCATCTTTACTATAAGCACTCAGCGGGTCCTTCACGCCCCCTGTGCGAATGTACATCCCGGCACTGTGCGGGTTCCCCCTTACGTTCAGTGCCGATGATATAACCTTAGAATTCTCTTGATCCCTACATCATCTGCCCCGGCAATATCATATTCTCTGCAGATAACCTGTACATGCTTCCTCTTTTTCTTCTTCAAATGTCCAAGCGTTCTAATATTGCCGTCCGCTAAATATACATACGTGTCATCAACCTCTATTATGACATAAACTTTTCCTGTGTCATGGCCTGCCTTCGACTTTGCAAGCATCCCGGCTTTGTATCTCTGTGTACTGCATCCATCCATAACTGATCCTTACATCCTCTCACATATCCCCCGCTGCTGTCACAACTATATGCAAATGCTATTGCCAAGTGTCAGCAGCACCGGCTCATCCTCTGTGACGAGGACCGTATTCTCATAATGCGCGGAAAGGCTGTGATCCCGGCTTACGACCGTCCATTCATCGCCAAGCCATTCAACTTCCCAGGTCCCCGCGTTGATCATTGGCTCAATTGCAAGAGTCATCCCGGCTTTCAGCTTGACACCTCTTCTGTTCATCTTATAATTCGGTATCTCCGGCGCCTCGTGCAGCGCAGTTCCTATCCCGTGCCCGCACAGATCCCGGACCACGCCGTAGCCGTGACTTACGGCATGACTGTCAATCGCTGCTGAAATATCAAATAGATGATTGCCTTCTTTTGCATATTTTATACCTTCAAAGAAACATTCTCTTGTAACCCGTATCAGGTCCTCTGCTTCTTTGCTGATCGTTCCGACGCCATGGGTTCTCGCGGCATCGGAATGATATCCCTTATAGATCACACCTGCATCCAGGCTTACAATATCTCCGTCCTGAAGAATCCTGTTCTTATCCGGGATCCCGTGGACGACCTCTTCATTTACAGACACACAGATCGACGCCGGGTATCCCCTGTAGTCAAGGAAAGAAGGGATACACCCGTAGCTCCGAATGATCTCTTCGCCCAGCCTGTCAATATCCAATGTGCTCATTCCCGGATGCAGGGCTTTTCCCAGTTCATTGTGGACAATCTCCAATATACGCCCGGCTTCCTTCATAATTTCAATCTCTCTCGCCGATTTGATAGTGATTGCCATGCCGTTTACTCTCCTAAGATATCCACGATCGCCTGGAATACATCATTAATATCGATCGTACCGTCAACCTTCTTAAGAATACCCGCATTCGTATAATAATCGATCAACGGCTGAGTCTGCTCATGATATACTCCAAGACGCTTCTTCACCGTCTCCGGCTTGTCGTCGTCTCTGAGAATCAGCTCCTTGCCGCATGCATCACAGATCCCTTCTGTTTTGGTCGGCGCATACTCCAGATGGTATGTAGCGCCGCAGCCTACGCATGCACGGCGGCCTGACATACGGTGTACAATATTCTCATCAGGGACATTTACATCGATCGCATAATCCATCTTCTCGCCGATTGCCGCAAGAGCCTTATCAAGCGCCTCTGCCTGCGGGATCGTTCTCGGGAATCCGTCCAGAACATAGCCGTTCTTACAGTCATCCTGCTTCACTCTGTCTACGACCAGATCTACAACCAGCTCGTCCGGGACCAGAAGGCCCTGATCCATATATGTCTTCGCCTTATTGCCAAGCTCCGTCCCGTTCTTGATATTTGCTCTGAAAATATCGCCGGTAGAAATGTGAGGAATACTGTATTTAGCAGCAATCTTCTTCGCCTGAGTTCCTTTGCCCGCTCCGGGGGCGCCTAACATAATAATCTTCATATGGCAATTCCTCCTTTATATAGCAGTTTAACCCGCGAAAATATTCCCGCGAGTTGAAACTGTTAACTATTCAAAAATCCTTTATAATTACGCACAAGCATCTGTGATTCAACCTGTTTCATCGTCTCTAATACAACGCTGACAATAATGATCAGGGAAGTTCCTCCGAAGGATACTCTCGCCCCAAGCCAGCCGTTAAACACGATCGGAACGATCTGTATCACGATCAGCCCGCATGCACCGATAAAGATCACATAATTCAATATCTTAGTCAGATATTCAACCGTTGGTTTCCCAGGACGGATACCCGGAACGAATCCTCCGCTCTTCTTCATATTATTCGCAATCTCCAATGGATTGAACGTAATAGAAGTATAGAAATACGCGAAGAATACGGTCAGGACAATATATACGATCAACCCCCAGGTATACTTGATCTGTTCAGGATTACACCAATTGCTCTGATTCAATCCTCTTAAGATCTCTCCGCCGATACCGCCTCCCTCATCCTTTCCAAGGAATGAAGCGATGATAACCGGGAACTGCATCAGGGATGATGAGAAGATGATCGGAATTACGCCCGCAGTATTAACCTTAAGCGGAATATTGGAAGTCCGTCCGCCGTGCATCCTTCTTCCAGCCATTTTTTGTGAATAGGATACCGCGATCCTTCTCTCGCCTCCCTGGAGGATTACTACGAATACAACCAGAAGAATAATGATCGCCAGTATAACAACGATTGCCAGTCCGGCAGATGCGATCGGTTTATCCTTCACGAACTGCTCGAACAATGATGTCATATCGCTTGGTATTCTGGATATGATGTTGATCACCAGAACGATAGAGATACCATTGCCGACACCTTTGCTTGTGATCTGCTCACCGATCCACATCAGGAATGCGGAGCCGGCAGTGAGTGTCAGAACTACGATTGCCGCATTTACGAAATTAAAATCTACCAGAAGGCCCTGACGCCCGAAGCTTACAGCCATGGCCGTTGATTCAAACAATGCCAGACCTACGGTAAGATAACGTGTGATCGCTACGATCTTCTTCCTTCCATCTTCTCCTTCTTTCTGCATCTCCTCTAACTTGGGAATTGCGATCGTAAGAAGCTGCATGATAATGGAAGACGTAATATACGGTGTAATGCTGAGTGCAAAGACTGACATCTGCTCAAAAGAGCCACCAGTGAAAGCGTTAAACAAATTAAACGCCTCACCAGTGTTCTGTGCAAAGAAATCTTTGATAAAATTAGAATTTACGCCAGGCGTTGGAAGCTGTGACCCAATTCTAATTACAATCAACATTAAGAATGTGTAGCCGATCTTTTTTCGGATGTCTTTGATTTGAAATGCCTTCCGAAATGTTTCTAACATTAGATCACCTCTGCTTTTCCACCTACAGCCTCAATCTTTTCTACAGCGCTTTTGCTGAACGCATTGGCCTGTACAGTGAGTTTCTTCGTCAATTCACCGTTTCCAAGGATCTTAACACCATCTTTCGGATTCTTGACGATTCCCTGCTCCAGCAGCGTCTCTACAGATACAACTGCCTCATTATCAAACACTTCGAGAGCACTGATATTAATTCCAACGATTGTCTTAGAATTCCTGTTCGTGAAACCTCTCTTAGGAATTCTTCTGTATAATGGCATCTGACCGCCTTCGAAACCTGGCCTTGTTGCTCCGGAACGAGCCTTCTGACCCTTATGTCCCTTACCGGCAGTCTTTCCGTTACCAGAACCGTGTCCACGTCCTCTTCTGAAATTATCACTCTGTTTTGCTCCGTCAGCAGGTCTTAAGTTTGATAAATCCATTGTGACACCTCCTTATCCGATTATTTGAATTAAACTTCTTCTACTTTTACCAGGTGCTGAACCTGTTTTACCATACCCCTGGTTGCTGCATTGTCCGGCAGTTCAACTGTCTTATTCAGCTTCCTTAAGCCTAATGCTTCTACAGTCTTCTTATGCTTCGGTACAGCACCGATCGTGGATTTTACTAACGTAATTCTTAAATTTGCCATCTGAATCCGCCTCCTTAGCCTAAGATCTCTTCAACAGATTTACCGCGAAGCCGTGCTACTTCCTCCGGTGTCTTGATCTCGCGCAATCCTGCGATCGTAGCAAGAACAACGTTCTGCTTGTTGTTAGAACCAAGTGATTTTGTACGGATGTTCTTGATTCCCGCCATCTCGATCACAGCACGCGCCGGACCACCGGCGATCACACCAGTACCTTCCGGAGCCTTCTTAAGAAGTACGGAAGCGCCTCCGAATTTACCGGTAAAATCATGTGTAATACTATCGTTATCATCCAATGCAACAGTGATCATGTTCTTTGCCGCATCTTCTTTTCCTTTGCGGATTGCTTCCGGGATCTCCGTAGCCTTCCCTAAACCTGCACCAACATGGCCATTTCCATCGCCAACAACTACTAAAGCTGTGAATCTCATATTACGGCCACCTTTAACAACTTTGGTTACACGCTTAATTGACACTACTTTTTCGTTTAACTCTAATGAACCAGCATCAATACGTTCTTGTTTCATGTGTGCTCCTCCTCCTAGAAATTCAACCCAGCTTCTCTAGCTGCGTCTGCTAATGCCTGAATCTTTCCGTGGTATAAAAAGCCGCCTCTGTCAAAGACAACATCCTTAATACCTTTCTCAATTGCCTTCTCGGCAATTACTTTTCCTAAATATGCTGCTGCATCAACGTTGTTAGTTTTTTCTAAGTTTGCTTTCACATCTTTCTGAAGAGTAGAAGCGGAAACCAGAGTATTTCCAACTGTATCGTCAATAATTTGAGCATACATATGATTATTGCTTCTAAACACAGCCAAACGCGGGCACTCTGTTGTACCGCTCAAACGATTGCGTATTCTTCTGTGCTTTTTAACGCGAACTTCGCTTCTTGATTTTTTGCTAACCATTTTCACACTCTCCTTACTTATTTCTTACCAGTCTTACCAACTTTACGTCTGATTACTTCATCAGCATACTTAATTCCCTTGCCCTTATATGGCTCAGGTCTTCTCTTATCTCTGATCTCAGCTGCGTATTGGCCTACTTTTTCTTTATTGATACCTTTAACGACGATCTTGTTCTGTCCTTCTACGACAGTCTCAACACCTTCTGGATCTGTCATTTCAACTGGGTGAGAGTAACCAAGATTCAATGTAAGCTTGTTTCCTGATTTTGCCGCTCTGTAACCTACACCGTTAACCTCCAGTACCTTCTGGTAACCTTCTGTGACACCGACAACCATGTTGTTCACCAGTGTTCTTGTCAGGCCGTGAAGAGATTTCATCTTCTTCAAGTCGTTCGGTCTTGTTACAACTACTGCATCTCCCTCAACTTTTACTTCCATCTCTGTTGGAAGCTCTCTTTCAAGCGTTCCTTTTGGACCTTTTACGGTTATTTTATTATTCTCTGCAATCTCAACGGTAACCCCTGCTGGAATTGCAACCGGCAGTCTTCCTATACGTGACATACCTGTATCCTCCTTAACTTAGATTCTCGGAGCAGATGCTAATGTCTGCTCTGTTTTCAGTATTAAATGAAGTTCTCTTCGCATTCGCTCAGAGAACGGCTTATTTTCTAAGTTCATTCAGCGCACCCTACGCTTGAATTCACTAAGAAAATAATGCCTACCAAATATAGCAAAGCACCTCTCCGCCAATACCGCGCTTTCTTGCTTCTTTGTCTGTGATCACGCCTGCATTGGTAGAAATGATCGCTGTGCCGAGTCCGCCGAATACCTTCGGTACATCAGCGCTTCCTGCATATACACGAAGTCCTGGCTTGGATATTCTCTTAAGGCCTGTGATAACTTTTTCATTCTTGTCCGCACCGTATTTTAATACGATGTGGATCGTCTTGAATACTCCGTCTTCTACGATTTCATAATTCTCAATGTAACCTTCGTCCAGTAAGATATTTGCTATTGCAAGCTTCATCTTGGAAGACGGTACATCTACTGTATCATGTTTAGCAGTATTTGCATTACGGATTCTTGTAAGCATATCTGCGATTGGATCACTCATAGTCATGATTAATAATTCCTCCTCTTCTTAATGAAGTTCTCTTCGCCTTTCACGCTCAGAGAACGGCTTATTTTCTAAGACATTGTAACATCCCGTCACTTTGTTCCGTGATGGACATTCTCACTAAGCTCGGCATTCGCCTTGCTAAGTGTTCAATGCCAGAAAACAATGCCTACCAACTTGCTTTCTTTACTCCTGGAATCTGTCCTTTATATGCCAATTCGCGGAAGCAAACACGGCAGATTCCATATTTTCTCAAATATGCATGTGGACGTCCGCAAATCCTGCAGCGGTTATATTCTCTGGTGGAGAATTTCTGCTTACGCTGCTGCTTGATCTTCATTGCTGTTTTAGCCATAATTTACCTCCTCCTTACTTTGCAAACGGCATATTGAACTGCCGAAGCAATTCACGCGCCTCTTCGTCTGTCTTAGCAGTTGTGACAAATATGATATCCATACCTCTTACCTTATCGATCTTGTCATATTCGATCTCAGGGAAGATCAACTGTTCTTTGATACCAAGAGCATAATTGCCCCTTCCGTCAAATGCGTTAGGATTCACACCTCTAAAGTCACGTACACGCGGTAAGGAAAGGTTGATCAGACGGTCAACGAATTCATACATCTTCTCGCCTCTTAAGGTAACCTTACATCCGATTGACATTCCTTCTCTTAATTTGAAGTTAGCAACTGACTTCTTAGCTTTACAGATAACAGCCTTCTGTCCTGTGATCCTTTCAAGGTCAGCAACCGCTGAATCCAACAGCTTTGCATTATCCTTTGCCTCGCCGACGCCCATGTTGATCACAACCTTGTCAAGCTTCGGCACTTCCATGATATTTTTATAACCGAACTTTTTATTCATCGCGTCAACGATTTCGTTCTGGTATTGTTCTTTCAGTCTACTCAAAGCACTGGCCCTCCTTCCTCAGATTAATCAATCACTTCGCCTGTTGATTTTGCATAACGAACCTTCTTATCTCCGTCCATCTTGAATCCCACTCTGGTCGCTTTTCCCTTATGCACATACATTACATTAGAGGCGTCGATCGGGCCTTCCTGATGGATGATTCCGCCATTCTGATTCGCAGCGCTTGGCTTTGTGTGCTTTGTCAGCATATTAACGCCTTCCACAACGACCTTGCCGGCCTTCTGGTTTACGGCGATAACCTTACCCTCTTTATCTACATCCTTGCCGGCGATAACCTTAACGGTATCACCCTTCTTGATCTTTAACATTGACATCTCGTGCACCTCCTTATAGTACTTCCGGAGCCAGAGAAACGATCCTCATGAACTGCTTGTCACGGAGTTCTCTCGCTACTGGTCCAAAGATACGGGTTCCTCTTGGTGTCTTGTCTTCTTTTATAATAACAGCAGCATTCTCGTCAAAACGGATGTATGAACCATCTTTACGGCGTGTGCTCTTCACGGTACGGACAACAACAGCCTTTACTACATCGCCTTTTTTAACAACGCCGCCTGGTGTTGCATCTTTAACGGTCGCAATAATTACATCGCCAATACTTGCATACCTTCTTGTTGAACCGCCAAGTACACGGATACACAGTAATTCTTTCGCACCTGTGTTGTCTGCTACTCTCAGTCTGCTTTCTTGCTGTATCATGCAGGTTTCCCTCCTTATACTATTTCACTTTTTCCATAACCTCGACAAGTCTCCATCTCTTATCCTTAGAGAGCGGTCTTGTCTCCATAACTTTTACCTTGTCGCCGATGTTGCATTCATTTGCTTCATCGTGAGCTTTTAATTTATAAGTTCTTTTAACGATCTTCTTATAAAGCGGATGTTTTACATGATCTTCAACCGCAACAACAATGGTCTTATCCATTTTATTGCTGACAACCTTACCCACACGGGTTTTTCTAAGATTTCTTTCCACGGTCTATCTCCTTTCTACGTCTAAGGATGTTCTCTTCACTCTGTCCAGAGAACGGCTAAAAAACTAAGTTCGACAATACCTCACTAAGTTTTTTATGCCTAACCTTTTTGTGCCTGCGTGATCACAGTCTGGATCCTGGCTATATTTCTTCTTACTTCCTTGATTCTGCTTGTATTATCTAACTGATTCGTTGCGTTCTGGAATCTCAGATTAAAGAGTTCCTTTTTAGCAGCTACTAATTCTTCGTTCAGCTCTGCAGCTGATTTTGTTCTTAAATCTTCTACAAATGCATTAATTTTCACTGTTATCACCGCCTTCTAAGTCTGCGCGAGAAACTACTTTACATTTACATGGCAGCTTGTGTGTAGCCAGACGAAGAGCTTCTCTCGCAACTTCCTCTGATACGCCGGCAATCTCGAACATTACGCGGCCCGGTTTCACAACTGCTACCCAGTATTCTAAGGTTCCTTTACCAGAACCCATACGTGTCTCAGCTGGTTTCGTAGTTACAGGTTTATCCGGGAATATCTTGATCCATACTTTACCGCCACGCTTGATATAACGAGTCATAGCAATACGTGCAGCCTCGATCTGATTGGATTTGATCCAGCATGGTTCCATTGCAACGATACCATATTCACCGTTAGTAATCTTGTTTCCGCGAAGAGCTTTTCCCTTCATTGAACCACGGAATTGTTTACGACGTTTTACTCTCTTTGGCATTAACATGATTTATCTCTCTCCTTCCTTTGCTGCTTTTTCCGGAAGAACTTCGCCTTTATAGATCCATACCTTGACGCCAACTTTTCCATAAGTTGTGTCTGCTTCAGCGAATCCGTAGTCAATGTCTGCTCTCAGTGTCTGAAGAGGAATCGTTCCCTCGCTGTAGAACTCTGTACGAGCCATATCAGCTCCGCCAAGACGTCCTGATACGGATGTCTTAACTCCAAGCGCACCTGACTTCATGGTTCTTGACATGCAAGACTTCATTGCACGTCTGAAAGAGATACGGTTTTCAAGCTGTAACGCGATATTCTCTGCTACAAGCTGGGCATCTTTGTCCGGTCTCTTGATCTCCTTGATATCAACAACTAACTTCTTATTGGTAAACTGTGTAAGTTCGCCTTTTACTTTCTCGATCTCAGCGCCGCCCTTACCGATTACTACGCCCGGCTTCGCTGTATAAATGATGATCTTAACACGGTCGGATGCTCTCTCGATCTCAATCCTAGAAACACCGGCGCTGTATAATCTCTTCTTAAGATACGTTCTGATTTCATGGTCTTCTACTAAGTAATCTGCGAAATCTTTCTCTGCATACCACTTAGAATCCCAGTCTTTGATAATACCGACTCTCAAGCCATGAGGATTAACTTTCTGTCCCATGATTGCCCCTCCTTATCTTTCATCAAGCACCAGCGTAATGTGGCTCATTCTCTTCTCGATCCTGTAAGCCCTTCCCTGTGCCCTTGGTCTGATTCTCTTCATTGTTGGTCCTTTGTTTGCGTAAGCCTCTGCAATATAAAGATTCTCAGCATTCATACCGTTGTTGTTCTCAGCATTTGCAATTGCTGATTCCAGTAATTTCTTTATCAAACTAGAAGCATATCTTGGATTGTAAGTTAAAATACCAAGTGCTGTTGTTACATCCTTACCTCTAATGGCATCCAATACATAACATGCTTTCTGAACGGAAACTCTCGCATAAGATAACTTAGCAGAAGGTCTCGTATCTTTGTTAGCATTTCTTTCTCTCTTGATTTGGGATCTGTGTCCTTTTGCCATGGATGAACCCTCCTTTCACAATATGATTATCTAACTCTTGATTTCTTTTCGTCTTTTCCATGTCCTCTGTATGTTCTGGTAGCAACAAACTCGCCGAGCTTGTGTCCAACCATATCTTCTGTCACATATACAGGTACATGTTTTCTTCCGTCATGTACGGCAATTGTATGTCCAACCATGCTTGGGAAGATCGTAGAACGGCGGGACCAGGTCTTGATCACAGACTTGTCACCGGAAGCGTTCATTGCATCAATCTTCTTAAGCAGACTTGCATCTGCGAATGGTCCTTTTTTAACTGAACGTGCCATAGGTTATAACCTCCTCCATGAAAATTATTTGATTGCTCTGCCATCTCTTCTTCTTACGATCAGCTTGTTAGATGACTTGTTCTTCTTCCTTGTCTTAAGACCAAGTGCTGGCTTGCCCCAAGGTGTACATGGACCCGGGCGGCCGATTCCTGTCTTACCTTCACCACCGCCGTGCGGATGGTCATTCGGGTTCATAACAGAACCGCGGACTGTCGGTCTGAATCCCATGTGGCGTTTACGTCCTGCTTTACCGATATTGATCAGGTTGTGATCTCCGTTGCCTACAACACCGATAGATGCGCGGCAATTGATCGGAACCATTCTCATCTCCCCTGACGGGAGTCTCAAAGTTGCATACTTGCCTTCCTTAGCCATCAACTGTGCGCTGTTACCAGCGGAACGAACCAGCTGACCGCCTTTTCCAGGATAGAGCTCGATATTGTGAATCTGAGTACCTACCGGAATCTCAGAAAGAGGGAGACAATTGCCGACTCTTACCTCGGCCTCCGGTCCGTTCATGACCTTCATTCCATCCTTCAGTCCTTCCGGAGCAATGATATATGCCTTCTCGCCGTCTTCATAGCAGATCAGAGCGATATTGGCAGATCTGTTCGGATCATACTCGATACCAAGAACAGTTGCGTGGATACCGTCTTTTCTCCTTTTGAAGTCGATGATTCTATATTTTCTCTTAGCGCCGCCTCCGCGGTGTCTAACTGTAATCTTACCTTGATTGTTACGTCCTGCCTGTCTGCTCTTAGGAGCTAACAAAGACTTCTCCGGTGTCTTCTTGGTGATCTCTGCGAAATCAGAACCAGTCATCTGTCTTCTGGAAGGCGTATATGGGCGGTATGTTTTAATCCCCATGATTGCTTCTCCTTTCGAATCCTAATTATTATTGTCACGGAATTGCACCGTATACTTTGAGCACTCGCATTGAGCACTTAGCGAGGTCTTTCACGAGCTTAGTGCGAAAGCGCACCTGGATACTTAGCGAGGTCCTTCACGAGCTTAGTAGTCATGGTGTCTCCTTGCCAGATCCCTCACGAGCTTAGTGCTCCATCATTTTCTCGGTTATATTCACTTCTGCGCGCTCTGCGCGGTGAATGTTCGCTTCGCTAAGCTCGGAAGAACCTCGCTAAGCTCACCGAACAGGGTCCGACTAAGGCTCAGCCTGCGCTGCGCTTGTCTTCGCCAAGTCTTACAGACCCTCAAAAATCTCGATCTCTGCGCTGTCAGCTGTAAGCTTCACAATCGCTTTCTTCGTCTTAGCTGTCTTTCCAAACTGCATGGTTCCGCGCACTCTTCTCTTCTTGCCCGGGCAGTTCATTGTGTTCACGCTCTCCACCTTGGTTCCGTTGAACATCTTCTCAACAGCTTCTTTTACCTGAGACTTGGTTGCTTCCGGGTGAACTAAGAACGTATACTTCTTTTCTCCCATCAGCTCCATACTCTTCTCTGTTACAACCGGTTTAAGGATCACATCATAATATTGAATATTAGCCATTATGCGTACACCTCCTCGATGCTGGCAACAGCAGCTTTCGTTGCGATCACTGTGTTGTACTTCAGGATATCATACACATTGATGGTATTAGTTCTTGCAGTCTTCACATCCGCGATATTTCTTGCAGACAGCTCTGCATTCTTATTACCGTCCTCTAATACTACCAATGCCTTGGATACATCTAAATTCTTCAGGATATTAGCGAATTTCTTCGTCTTGATCTCATCAAAGCTGATCTCGTCGATCACGATGAACTTCTTCTCCTCTACTCTGGATGTAAGAGCGGACTTAAGCGCTGCTCTCTTCTCCTTCTTATTCATCTTGAATGAATAGTCTCTCGGTACAGGTGCGAATACTACGCCGCCGCCTGTCCACTGCGGAGCTCTCGTTGAACCCTGTCTTGCATGACCGGTCCCCTTCTGTCTCCATGGTTTTCTGCCGCCTCCGGAAACTTCAGAACGCGTCTTGGCCTTCTGCGTTCCCTGGCGTTTATTTGCAAGCTGGCTGACAACTGCCATGTGTACAAGATGCTCATTCACTTCCACACCAAATACAGCATCGTTTAAGTCGATCGTACCAACCTCTTTGCCTTCGATGTTATAAACGGATACGTTTGCCATCTCTAGTGTCCTCCTTCCTTCGCCAAAGCTTAAATAGCTTTTACTGCTTCTTTAATAGTTACTAAAGACTTCTTCGGTCCCGGTACAGAACCCTTGATCAGAAGCAGGTTGTTCTCCGCGTCTACGCGTACTACTTCAAGATTCTGGATCGTGATTCTCTTGTTACCCATCTGACCAGGCATCTTCTTACCCTTGAATACCTTGCTCGGATCAGATGCCGCACCGTTAGAACCGGCATGACGATGGAACTTGGAACCATGTGTCATAGGTCCTCTGTGCTGATTATGTCTCTTGATCGCACCCTGGAATCCCTTACCTTTGGAGATTGCCGTCGCATCGATCTTATCGCCTGCCGCGAAGATATCCGCCTTGATCTCCTGTCCCAGTTCATACTCGCCTGCATTGTCGAACTTGAACTCTCTCACAAATCTCTTGCCGGTAACACCTGCTTTTGCGAAATGTCCCTGTTCTGCCTTCGTAACACCATGACGATGAACGATTTCCTTCTTACCACTCTTATCCTTGTTGACAATCCTGTCCTTCTTGTCAACGAATCCGACCTGAACAGCTTCATAACCGTCATTCTCAACCGTCTTGATCTGTGTTACCACACAAGGTCCGGCCTGAAGAACAGTAACCGGTATCAGCGTGCCGTCTTCGTTGAAGATCTGAGTCATTCCGACTTTTGTAGCTAAGATAGCTTTCTTCATTATAATTACCTCCTGTTATTTACAGCGGAGCGCATATCACGCTCATCCTAAATGATAGGAACTACTGTTTGCTTTTCATTTTGATATCAATATACACACCTGCAGGCATCTCAAGCCTTGATAACGCGTCAACCGTCTTCTGGGTCGGTGCGATGATATCGATCAGTCTCTTATGAGTCCTCTGCTCGAACTGCTCTCTGGAATCCTTATACTTGTGAACAGCCCTTAAGATCGTAACAACTTCCTTCTTAGTCGGAAGCGGTACAGGTCCGCTCACCTTAGATCCGTTCTTCTTAACAGTTTCGATGATTTTCCTGGCGGATGCATCAACCATCTGATGGTCATACGCCTTCAAAGTGATTCTCATTACTTGACTTGCCATAAAAAAAGTCGCCTCCTTATTCGTACTTTTCAACAGTACGACAAGCGGTGACTGTACACTCTCCCGTGTGTGTCGTGAGAACCTCACACGTCGTATATAGCACTTTCCAGCCGTCAAAGGCTGTCTTACGTGCGGTACATGCAGCCCTTAATCTGCGGCGCAGTACCAACGATTACAGTGTTACAGTGACTTGTCGCCAGTTTCCTAACTTGACATTCGCTCCACGGAAAACCTGCCATATATAAGCAGCAACCTCGCGCTTCAACGCTATCAATGTCACAGCTTTTTTAGTATATCTGAGGAAACCGCATTTTTCAAGCCTTTTTTTAGAAATATTGTATTTTTTTTCATACATAGGATCCGCCGAAAATCTAATTTAAGAAAGTTTTAAAAAATATTTTGCATTTTGCCCAAACAAACACAAGAAATCATTGACTTTTTCGTGCGATAATGATAAATTGATTATATCAGAGATGATAAATCGGGGTATCGTCTTTGAAGAAGCTATACTAATCTATTCTAATAAGATCTGGAGGGAGAAATTATGTTACTAGCACTACAAATTTTATTCGGCGTACTGGCAGCCGGCACCGGACTTGGACTTATTGTTGACGTATTCAAGAACCGTATGGACGGTCTTAAGAATGCAACCGGTAAGCAGTGGGCATCTGGTTTTGCAGTAGGTATCGTTGCTAACTTCTTAGACACACTTGGCTGCGGCTCTTTCGCCCCATCGACGTTCATGTACAAACTTTTCAACCAAATCGATGATATCGATATTCCTGGTACTCTGAACGTTGGAGATACATTCCCTGTTATTTTTGAGGCATTTATCTTCACGGCTTCCGTAGATTGTGATCCTAAGTTCTTGTGGATCATGTATATCTGTGCCGCTGTAGGCTCTTTCGGATTCGCGACTATCGTAACGAAGTGGCCTCGCAACAAGATCAGATACGCTCTTGGCTTTATTATGATTCCTCTTGCAATTATCATGCTGTGTAAGAACACTGGTGTGGGACCATTCGGAATCGTTGGAACGGCTACCGGATTAACCGGTTGGAAATTGATCGTGGCTGCTGCTCTTAACATTTTGTGGGGCGCTCTCATGGATATCGGCTTCGGTCTGTATGCACCATGTATGGCTACATGTCTTCTGCTCGGCGTTGATGCCGAAGCTTGTTTCCCAGTATTCATGGGATCATGTGCTTGCCTGATGCCGGCATGTTCTATTGAGTTCATCAGGACTCACAGATACGATGTACCGCATACAGTCGGTAACGCTCTCGGCGGATGTATCGGTGTATTTATCGCATGGAAGCTCATCACTAACCTGCCGATGTTCTGGCTGATCAATCTGATCTGTGTAGTTCTTCTTTGGACATCATACTCACTGCTCAGCGCAGCTAACAAGGACAGGAAGGCTGGAATAGCTTAAGCAATTTAATTATAAGAATACATACATAAATGGCCGCTCCGACCGGGCAGCCATTTATGTTTTTTACTACAAAATATTTATCATAGAAATCGGAGAAATAAGATGTTCATAAATGAATACATAATGAATCGAAGACGTTATGATAAATGGGCAACTCCTAAGTTTTGGAAGTTACCTATTTTTTATGTGTACCTTGTCATATTTGTTGCGGGGGTTTTGGGCTGGATCTATTTCGAGAGGGTTAACGCTCCTGCAAGATGGCAGACGATCGGCGCATTCCTTACTTTTGTCGCAGTATACAGGGGAGTTTTTTTCAGATGGATGCACGCCGACAAAACATTCCGCCTTACCCGCGCGAACTACTTCGGCGGCAAGGATTGGACCTGTAAGGTGATCGTAGGTGAGAGGAATATCTCTCTGTATATCAATGGGAAGATCAATAACAAAGTCGAATGGGACCAAATCCTCAGATTCGAAGAAGCCAAATCCTACTTCCGATTATCAACAGACGAATACAACGAAGGCGTCATGATCGACAAAGCATCCTTTACCGAGGGCGATACCGACAGCTTCAGACAATGGATGCTCGATAAACATCCTGAGATCAAATACGGGCCTGTAACCCCATCGCTCGATAAATAACAGCCTCAGACGTTCTCTCCCGCCAGGAGGCCTCCTACAGCGTCAGAAGGCCAACATCAAATTGCATAAAACTATTGTGCACTTATAATAAATAATTGTTATTTTGCATGAAATTTATTTTTACTCTGCAATAGTATTGACATAAAAATACAAAAATGATATATTAAACACATCTTAAATGTATAAACTTTTTCAAACATTACAAAGTGTTTATTTTATGAAAAGTTTATACATTAAGTGACCGTTGCGGTTGTATTTGCAGTTACGCAGCTTGCCGATCGTTTCCCCCAAGAACGTTCTTGCAGCAGCGTACTCAATTAATATATACGCCTCTTTTAGAGGAGCATTCCCCAGCTTTGTATATACAAAACTGCAATGCAACGAGGAAAACCTCTCAATGACATACCAAAAAGAAAGGGCACGACATACAGGTCGTGCCTTTTCTTTTCGTATTTATATCCCGATCACTTATCTATCACCTGTCTATCATCGGTCTGTCGTCTCTCCATCACCTGTCTGTCCCTGTCGTTATCCCGATCTCCAAAAAGAAAGAGACCCGCACCGTCAATCCTCGATGCGGAATCTCTTCCAACCTCTCTGAAATTACTTCATCAAACTGCAAAAGAACACCTATCTGTTCTCCTGGTCTTTCTGGCGCATCTTCAGCTTCAGAAGCGCCATCGCCTTCCTGCAGTCGAGCGCGACCATGTTGTTTTCCCCCACTACATTGGTCTCCGTTCCATCTGCGCTCTTATTGATGTCTACAATACCGTCCAGATATTCATTCACCACCACGAACTGCGCTACCGTACCGCTGAAATTGAGCCCTGTCACCGGAATTCCCCTTATTCCTAACTGCTCACATGTATTCGTGAAGTCTACGTCACTGTTCCCCCAACCGTCAGACGAGATAATCACACCGTCAGCCCGCATTGCTTCCGCCCAGACGGCTGAACGTGTTCCTACCAGCATCTTATCCTTGTTGTCATCCGGCGTTCCTACCAGAAGGATCCCCATCAGATCAAGATCCGTATCATTAGACACTACATCAAGGAGCGGATCCCTGAAATGATGCAGTGAAGTCTCCTTGGTTGATGGTCCTATTCCCATGTGCTCACCTCCTTATTGCATTGAGCGGATGATCCCGTCCCGGTACTCATTCGGAGTCACCAGAATCGGCATATTCCCCATATCAATGATCGATCGTCCGCCTTCTACCCCAGATGGTTCCTCTGCAAAAAAGTGTGTATCATACATAGCTCCCTGTCCTGCGACCTGCTTGATAATCAACACCCTCTTCTTCCCCGGTCTTACAATGTCGTGATACTCGTGCCTCTCCGTACATTTTTCTCCACGGAATTTCTTCAGCTTCTCACGGTAGGTCTGAATGAACTTATCACAGGCGCGGTGCGCTGCCGTCGGCCCTGGCCGTTCCTGTCCCATACCGGCAGTGAGAGTTACGTCAAAGGAAATAATATAGTCGTCATCTCCAGGAGTACCTGCCCGATTCAAGTATAACTGATCCTTCAGATTCCCTTCCGATGACCCGAATTCATGGCACTGTTTACCATTCACATCCACACCCGTAAGCATTACATAGACGCCGGTGATCGTGTGCGTAATCCCATCCCCAATCTTGCCAAGAACTTTTGTAGAGATCGGTATAATATCCATGATGGTGTTCGTCCACCTGTCATGGTCGCCCGGCTTAATAAGCTGAATATCGATCTTCTCGATATATTCCTCCTCTGCCGCCAGTCCGTCAAGCATCTCCTTACTGACTGTCATGTTACCGTCTACTTTAATGTCGTTATGCTCGCCCCATTCTACACTATTCATATGGAATGATTTGATCACTAATTTCCTAAGGTCTTTTACGTCATCAGCCACTTTCATCACCTCCGTTAACACAGTCTGCCATGCAGACCCTCTCATATATGTATTATACAATATATCGAATGATATTCCAATATATCGTCATGATATTTTTCAAAAAAAGGCAGATGTATCATACATCTGCCTCCTGATACTATGAGTTAATTATACCTTAGCAATATACTCGAACGGCAATGGAACGATCTTTCCCGGCGTCTGGATCTCAACCAACTGTTCCAGAGTAGCCTTTACGATCTGTGTCTGCTGTTCCGGGTTATTCGGAGCTCCCGCATTCGCACCCATAGGTACCAACGGAGCTACCGCACGGGGAGTACCGGTCTGACGAACAACCGGCGGAAGAGCTGCAATAATAATAGTAGGAATTCCAGCCTCTTCAATCGCTCTCTGCACCAATACTGCAGAGCGGTGACAGGTACCTCATCCAGCAGTGAGGACTACCGCGTCAACTTCCTCTTCCTTAAACATCTGTGCAATCGCCGGTCCGGTTTCACCCTTGAATTTCTCCTGGTTTCCGCCGCCGCCCATGAATCCTGCGTGTACAGGAGCACATGCTTTGATAAAACCTTCTTTTGCAAGCTCATGAATTCTGTCGATCGGGAACATACAGTTGATGTCCTTGTTAACATCACTGTTGTCATATCCGCCGTGTGATACCATCAATTCATTAGACGGCATATCATCCGTAACTTTTCTCCATGTAAAGTCGCCTGCCAGGTTGAATCTTTCCTGTTCCTTGTGATGAACACCTGCTGCTGTAGCAAGAGCAATCGTCATATCTTTCAACTCTTTTGTAACAGGAGCCCATACAGACGGCGGAGTAATAGGAACAAATATCTCTGATTGCATTCCTTTAACTAACGTTAAACTCATTGTTATACCTCCTTATTGTTCTGGTTCTTTTCGCGCATCTCTTTCTGACGCCGCGTATAAGTGTCCAGGTTACTTACATACTTTTCATTGATCTCGGGTCCAAGCTGTTCCACAAAACTCATATTCCATGCAACCTCCTGCCCTACCTTAATGGGATAATCACTGATGAACATGCGCATCGGTACCTTCAGATAACCCAGGCGGCCTTTCAGGTCGATCGCCACCGATCCGTCGTGCACCTCCACGATCACGCCTTCCATCCGTATGATCTTATCGCCATATTTCAAATCTGTCATGCTTTTCACCTGACTTTAGTCATATTTTTCCTTACGCTTCTGGCTCATCGGCAGAGATTGCTCATTCTCAACCAGATTCAGTCCTTTTCCTGTTACACTTTCAATTGCTTCCACATTAGAAGACTTCACATTCGGATTCCATTTCTTCTCCGCTGCCTTCACATCTTCTCCGCCCATAGCGTTCTTAAGCATCTGCACTGCACGGACAGCATCCTCAGGACAAAGTGTATTACAAGCAAGAACTTCGTTCTCAATACCTGACTCAGACTTATTATTATCGACCATATGTGTCATATACTTGTTACCAACAACCAGAGCGCCCTGTACCGCACAGAAGGACATACCCACTACCGGGATTCCCCTCATACCGATCTGCTCATGGTGGCTTGCAAAATCAATGTGATTATTGCCGAAGCCTTCAGTTGTAACGAATGCACCGTCTACATCCAGCATCTCACAGATCTGGCCTACACGCTTAGATACATAGAACTTCTCAGCGTTGATCTGCGGGCTTCCTACGAAGATAACGCCGCACAGGTCGATCTCTTCATCATGCAGAGCTTCAAGAACCAACGGCTCTCTCCAGTAATGTCTGGACATCTCCTTAGACGCAGGTCCGATACATGTAAGAGCATGAATACATCCGTCAAGAACTTCCAACGGAGATACAGCTACCGGAACGTTACCAAGGTCAACATTCGGCTTACCGCCAAGGATACCAACCGGCTCAACCGGAAGGATCAGGTTGTCATGCATAGCGCCCTGTCCCATGATCTCTTTAACGATAACAACTTTCTTCTTGCCAGGTCTTCTGTACTGGTCGAAAGTCTCTGTATCCGTCACAAGGGACTCATCCAGCTTCTTCAGGCACTCACGGATCTCCTGCGTGATGATATCGCTTGCAGTATGAGCTGCCAGCGGGCCAGGTCTCTCCATGTTCGTTCCTTCTTTGACCGTAACCTGTGTCTTGATGAAGATCTCACCCTTCTCAGGTGCTCCCGGACGTCCCCACATGATATTCTCATCCAGGAATCCTTCCGAAGAACCAAACTCACCGATCTGCACTCCATTCGCGTCCGTACCCGTTACCATCATAACAACGCCGTCAAGAACTCTGGTAACGCCTGATCCAAGTTCATCCTCGCCCTCTTTTGTAGCGATCGGCTGAACATCCATGATCGTCTCTGAATATGTGTGATAATCTGCTGGTGTGATAATATCAACCTTAAGGTCGTAAACTAAATTCTGAGAATCAATACACTCTTTCTCAATACCTTCACGGATATAAAGCGTAGTTCCGTCGATCTTTGTCTCCGGTCCTCTCTTAACTTCCGTGATATTAAAATGCTTTCTCGTCAGGCTTCTGATCAGCTTAGCCTCCTGCTCTGCTGCCGGCGCCGCTGCAACCGCTGCTGCTGCGCCTGCCGGAACCTCTGCCGCTGCTGCGCTGCCTCCGCCAAGTGCTCCAACCGGAATCTCAAGATCAATGTCCTTGCCTTCTCCGATATGGATTTTCAGCACTCCGCCTGCTGCCGGTGCTGCTGCAACTGGCGCCACTGCCGGTGCCGGCGCTACTTCCTCTTCCGCCGCCTCCGGTGCTGCCGGTTTGCTTGGTGCTTTTGCCCCTTCCACAACGTCTGCAGTAAGCGGGCAAAGTGAATCACAAGTCTTTGTGAGTTTTGCTCCTAAAACCTCCTCGATGGTCAATGCCCCATCCAGGTTCAGTAATCCAGAATCTACCAGATCGTCAAAGATCGCCGGATCTTCCAGATTAGCAGCTTCGATTGTGATGCCAGCTTCTGCTCTACAACATAATACCGCAGGATCATGAGCGTGCGCTTTCGCTGTTTCAGCTGTGATTGACATATTGTTTTCCCTCCTTAATTTGGTTCGAGCGTCCCTTACAGTCCGCATAAATTATGTTACCCGTTCCGGCACATTGTTATGTATGCCTCGCAGGCGGCCGCATTCTATGCGGCCTTGATGTATATATACAACCGCTTGCAACACGGAGAATCCTCTCTTTCTCCATCCAAAGGAATCGGGGGTCCTTCGGATTCTTTGCGCACAGCAGTAATACCTGATATTTATTTGCCGTTCGGAAGCTGATCTACCTGCTTGGAAACAGTCAATCTTCTGTACAGCGAATGTCCGATCGTCCTCATCACATGGTCTGTCTGATGGAACGTCTTAAGCTTCATCTTCGGAGCAGATCCCATAACCGTATTCGAACAGTCAGAGCAGTTGCCGATTATAATATATTCTGCGCCGTCCTTCTTAAATTGCAGACACTTCTGCGCCTGTCCCGGACAATTGCCCGGATTCTCACACTTCAGCGCCGCACCCGGCTTCGGCTCAACAGCCTGCTTGCATCTTGCAACGGAAACAACCTTGCCGTTCATCTTCTCGCAGATCTCACGCATACGGTCTTCGCTTCCGCCGCACGCGCAGACAAGAAGTCCAACCGGCGCTCCGTGCAGATCAGGGAATTCGATCGTTACGATGATACCGCCTGTTGTCTTCGTAACCGGTGCGTCTAACGCAGTTGACTTCCCTGTAAACGGTCCGCCCATAATGATCTCTCCGTAAGGCTCCTCTATGCCGCCGGCCCTCTCGATCATATCGCCGACGCTGGTCCCTACCGGAATATCCATATATACATGCGGCTCGTTGCCGCCGTTCAGCTTGCCTATCACCGTCATATTCTTGCTGTAGCAAGGCTTCTTCTCCTCGATCGCCTCCGCAATACGAAGCAGCGTCTCGCAGTTGATCACCACTGCATCCGCCGCTGAAGGAAGCTGGGTCGGATCAAGCAACTTATCCAAACACTCTCTTACGACTGCACGTTCCTCTCCCATCGGGTAAATGTCTGGAAGAAGGTGAATGGTAAGGCTGTCGTCACCCTTGATCGCATCTCTTAAGATCTGGACTGCCTTCTCGTTCTTCTTCTTGATCGCGATGATTCCCTTCGACGCATTGGAGATCTCCATACAATACTTAAGTCCGCGTATGGTAATATCCGTCTTCTCCTCCAACTGCATAATATTGTGACGCAGTCCCGGTTCGCACTCTGCAGCATTGACAAGGACATATCCACCCTTCAGATCCGTTCCGATCTTAACGCCCGTAGGGAATCCGGCGCCGCCCATACCTACGATACCCGCCTCTTTTACCAAGGCAAGCTTATCATTCTCATCTTCCACTTCGATCGGTACAAACTCTTCCTTCTGCTCTTCGTCGGGTCTGATAACGATCCTGTCTTCCAGGACTTCTTCAACTACGCCGTACACACTGGAAAAAATATTCGCTCCAAGACCAGTCGGCGTTGCGATCTTCGTACCTTTTTTCACTTCGTCCCCTGCCTGTACAATCGCTGCACAGGGTGCACCGACATGCTGACGCAATAAAATCTGTACATTTCCCATTGACATCCTTCTCCTTTTCATTGATATATAAGTAACAAAACTTCTCAGTTCGTCTACTTACTTCTGTAGTTGCTTTCCCGCCTATCTATAAATAAACTCTATAAATGATTTCTTTTGGCGAGGGCATGTGGGAATCGAACCCACCCAGGACGCTCTTAACGCCCCACACTGGTTTTGAAGACCAGGAGGCACACCAGTCACCCATCTACCCCCATAATATTAATCTCATGTGCTTTAACAATAGCATAATTCGCGTATGATTTCAACACTTTTTTTGTTTTTTTATAATACCAAAAAACCATTGACTTTTCAAGGTTTTTCGTACATAATGTAGTTAAGAAATTGAACAGCATACTAGAACGTAGTCTAATTGTTATTTTTTTGCTGTTCCCACCGGATTTTCTCCTTATTATATTTGAAAAAGACACGGAGAGAGTAAGGGGCCTTTCAAAGTGCTTTTATAAAAAATTTATAGAATATCTCTATAAATCAAAATCAAACTATCTTTTATTAGGAGGTACAAGAACTATGGAATTAAAAGCAAATGTTAATTTCGAACGTTTCGAAGGCGCATTGCAGGTGGTTGACTCCCATACCGTCGGAGAGTTCTGCCGCATCGTGATCGGCGGTTTCCCTGAGCCAGAAGGAACCACCATGATCGAGAAGAAGAAATGGATGGAAGAGAACTATGATCATGTTCGTACCGCTCTCATGTTCGAGCCTCGCGGACATCATGATATGTTCGGCGCATTCCTGTGCGAACCAGTGAACAAGGAAGCTGACTTCGGCGTTATGTTCATGGACACAGGCGGATACCTGAACATGTGCGGACACTGTACGATCGGCGCTGTTACCGTTGCTGTTGAAGCCGGCCTTGTAGAGTCCAAGGAAGGCGAGAATGAAGTTATTCTGGACGCTCCTGCAGGACTGATCCGCACCAAGGCTGTCGTTAAGAACGGCAAGGTAGAGAACGTTACTCTGACCAACGTTCCATCCTTCGTTTACAAGGAGAATCAGAAGGTTACCATCGACGGCAAAGAGATCGAATTCACCATCTCCTTCGGCGGAAGCTTCTTCGCTCTGGTAGACACCACCAAGCTGGATATCGGCGAGATCAATCCTAAGACCGTTCCGGAATACACGAAGCTTGGTATGAAGATGTTAGATATCATCAACAAGGAGATTCCGATTCAGCATCCGCTCCTCGACATCACAAGCGTCGACTTAGTTGAATTCTACGGACCGACCCCGAATCCAGAGAAGGCAACCATGAGGAACGTCGTAATCTTCGGCGATGCTATGGCAGACCGCTCACCGTGCGGAACCGGAACAAGCGCGAAGCTTGCTACGCTTCATCACTGGGGCGAGATCAAGGTTGGAGAAGAATTCATTTACGAGAGCTTTATCGGTTCCTTATTCAAGGGCGTGATTAAAGAGACCACGAAGGTCGGCGATTTTGACGCGGTCGTTCCGATGATCACCGGAAGCTGCTACCTGACAGGCGTAGCTACATATCTGATCGATCCGGAAGATCCGTTGAAGTACGGTTTCCAGGTTGGCTAATCATCAGATAAAAGAAGAATAAAAGAAGCGTTATATTAATCTTTGCATTTTATGCAGAGATATGATATACTAATCAATGAAGCAAAGAAGCGGGTTACTGTTAGAATAATCCGCTTCTCTTCATATTCATTTACAATCGGAAAGGAGTGATGTCAATGCCACGTAAGAGGCGGTCAACGAAGAGCCGTATTGTAAAAGCTGCGTGGAATTTATTTTACAAGAACGGATACGATAACACAACTGTGGAGGACATTATTACAGCGTCCAAGACCTCCAAAGGTACTTTTTACCACTATTTCAAGGGAAAGGAAGCGCTTTTGAACTCCCTCTCCTACCTATTCGATCAGAAGTATGAGGAACTGGCTGCTGTGATCGATCCCGATATGCCGGCTTATGACAAGCTGCTTTTTCTGAATCACGAACTGTTCCATATGATCGAGACGAGCGTCGATATCAACCTTCTTGCTTACCTCTATTCTTCACAGCTCACTACGAAGGATAAGAAGTCGCTTGCTGACAAGAAACGCTTCTATTACAAATGGGTTTCAGAGATTATCGGCGAAGCCCTGGAATCCGGGAAATTCAGCAATACCAGCACAACTGAAGACCTGATGAACATCTATGCTATGTACGAGCGGGCATTGCTCTATGACTGGGCACTATTCAAAGGGAAATTTTCACTCACCGAACAGAGCGACAGATTGCTGCCGCATGTGTTAGATATGTTTGTGAAAGGAGTATAGTTAGTTATGGATGTTACACCCTGAAAGACAGGTATGTTGACCGCAGAATGTACCTGTCTTTTTTATATTCTTTTTTACGGCAATCGCGCACGGAAGATTTTCTCTTCTCCCTGCCTGCTGTGCCGAAGCGTACCGCTCCGTGTACGCAAAAAGGGATGCCGAAGCATCCCCCCTTCTGGCCGCTGCTCCCCGCACACGGCTAAACCATACATTCGTGCATCGCTTCCTCTTCAATGCCCGCTCTGCGCATCATGGAGACGATCTGTTCTCTGTCGTCCAGCGCGGCGCACCAGGACAGCCCGCAGCCTGCGGAGATCGCTCTCGGCACCGGGATGATACGCCCCGGAACCTGATATTCCTTGCAGGCCTTCTCCATCGCCATCGCATCTGCAGTAGTATGGAAGGTTACAACCAGTTTTAATTCTTTTTTTCTCATGTTTACTCAATCACCACTTCGAAATATCCGTCCTTCTCGCTGGCCGTTGACCTCCTGCCGTGATCTTTGGCATATTTCTCAACATTCATCCTCTGATGAGGCTCCGTAACCAGTATCTTCACCGGCCCTGAAGCGCCTTTTAACGCTTCCGCAGTAAGCATTAACGGTTCCGGACAAGAAAGACCTCTTGCATCTACTTCCTTCATATTATTACCTTCTTTCCTAGAATACTATGTATCGTTTATGATTTCAATCCTTTTTTACAGTTTACCGTCAAACCTATTTCGCTTCGTCTCTCTTGTTGGTAAATGCAATAACAAAGCATACGATTATGCAGACGATACAAGCCACTTTTCCATGCGGCGGCACCGCGCCCGCAACGATCTCCTGCGTCTCTGCATTCATTGCCGTTCCGCTTGCGGCAAGTCCCAGATTGTGGCACAGAGCCGCACCCACGAACATCCCCATCACCGTCACCGCGGAATCAGAAGATCCCTGTCCCGCAAGGATCAATTGACGCAGCGGGCATCCGCCGGCAAGCGTCGCCGCAAATCCTACGGTATACATACCAAGGATATTCCACAGATGATCGGAATGCGCGATGATTCCAGGCGTATCAAATCCAACCACGAAACGTCCCGTTGCCAGATTGAATACCAGCATCACCACGAATAAACCTGCGATCACGCTGAACAGGTCAAAATTCTTCATCAGGATCACGTCGCGGATACTTCCCGCGAAGCACATCCTGGACTTCTGGGCAACTGCTCCGAAGACCAGTCCGCCGACCAGGGACGCGATCAACGGTGCATGCATGCTTCCCGGTCCCGTCTCACTTGCCTTCAATACAGACGAACACAATGCAAGGATCAGGATTCCAACCATGATTGCCGGAAGCATGGTTCCTCCCACCCTGTTCACCGTATGCGCCCGTCCAAGGCTGAAGCCCTTCTTAAGTGCAAATACACCCGTCGCCACGCCAAGGATAAAACCTATCAAAGCAACCCATGCATTCAAATCTCCCGCAGACATACGGATAATCATACGAAGCGGGCAGCCTAAGAATACAAGGGATCCAATCACAATGATCATTCCCAGAACAAAACGGATCATCGGAGACGAACCTCCCGTAGAACGGTATTCCTTCGTCCCTACAGAGATAATAAACGCCCCAAGCACCAGACCGATGATCTCCGGTCTCGCATACTGAACCACCTCTGCCTGATGCATCCCAAGCGCTCCCGCAGTATCACGGATAAAGCACGCGATACAGAACGCCATATTCGCCGGATTGCCAAGAAATGCAAGACATGCCGCTACAAGTCCGCAGATGACACCGGCAAGTGCCAGTTTTTTCTTTGAATCTGATAAATTCATGTTACTTCCTCCAATCTTTCCTGTGAGTACTCTCCTCCCGGCAGCCAGAGCGGCCGCCATCCCCTTATCTTAAGGCCCGGATATCCGATCACTCTTCATCCGCGGCAAGTTCCCGGACAGCCTTGACGGCAGCGTCCACTTCTTCATCCGTATTATAATGTGAGAAGCTGAACCTTACAGCCCCCTGCTCCACCGTCCCAAGAGCCTTATGCATAAGCGGTGCACAATGTCCTCCTGATCTTGTAGAAATACCATATCCTGTAAGAAGCTCGTCACTAACTTCTGAAGAATCATAATCACCGATATTCAGAGTCACGATCGCACAACGGTCCATCGTATCAAAATCCCCGTATACCGTCACATTCTCAATGTCTTTTACCCCTTCATAGAACCGATGCATCAATCCCTGCTCTCTTTTACGGATCGCATCGATCCCATACTCCTCAATATATCCAAGAGCCGCATGCAGCCCGGCAATTCCGTGCCCGTTCAGCGTACCGGCCTCCAGGGCCGTAGGCATCTGCACCGGCTGAGACTTGCTGTATGTCTGAACTCCTGTACCGCCGGCCTTCAGCGGACGGATGTTCACGCCCTCCCGCACATACATGCCTCCGGTCCCCTGCGGTCCCAGAAGTCCCTTATGCCCGGTAAAACACAATACATCTATCTTCATATCTTCCACGTCAATGGGAAATACGCCTGCCGTCTGGGATGCATCCACCACAAACAGGATCCCCCGCTCCCGGGCAAATTCACCGATCGGCTTAAGCTCCACATAGTTCCCTGTCAGATTCGAACCATTCGTACAGACGATCATCTTCGTCTCCGGCCTGACCGCCCTCTTCATATCTTCTATATCGAAGTTCCCACTCCTGCCGCTCTCTATGATCGTAAGGCCTGTCCCCTTAGCCTCCAGATCATAGAGCGGCCTTAACACAGAATTATGCTCCAGCATCGTTGTGATCACATGATCTCCCGGATTCAGCAATCCTCTGATCGCTATATTAAGACTCTCCGTGGAATTGCAGGTGAATACGACCTGTCTGGGATCCGTTCCGCCGAACATCCGGCAGAGTCTTTCCCTTGTGTCGTAGATCAGTCTGGATGCGCTTAAGGACGCATCGTTCACTCCCCTTCCCGCATTTCCCATGGAACCCATGGCAAGCATCACCGCATCGATCACTTCCTGCGGTTTACGCATGGTTGTCGCCGCATTATCCAAATATATCATATTTCCTTCCTCTCCGCCCCCAAAGGCCATCATATCCTGCGTAAAAATACGGTTCCGAAACAAGTTATTTCGGGACCGTTCCTGTAATTAAGTATATTCCAATTTCTCCGCCAAGTCTAATCGAATTAACTGATAAGACGGCACATTTATAGATGCTATCTATATCTTTTTAACCTGATATACCTCCTTCACCACTTTGATAAAACGCTCTGCCGACCCGGAGAGCTGATAATTCTTATTATATACCAGATTAATGTCTCGTCCTTCATCTGCACGCGGAATCGGGAATGCGAGCAGATATCCGTCTCTCGTCTCGTCCTTTGTGGCAAGCCGGGACAGCACCGAGACGCCCATTCCCTGACGCACCGACTTCTTGATCGTCTCCTGATTCTCAATACTGGCAATGATATCCAGATCAGAAGGATTGATACCCGCCTTCTTAAGCTGCTTCCTAGCCTCCTTGCGCGTACCGGAGCCTTCCTCCCGCATGATCACATGCTCGCTTAAGAGCCATCCGATATCCTCCGGCGACTCCTCCTGTAATCTGCGGTATTTCTCCGAGTTCGGCGTGATGATCACAAGCTCATCCTTATAAAAAGGCATGTATTTGCAATGCTTTTTTTCAAGCACCGTTCCGGTAAAGCCTACGTCCGCCATGTGGTCTATGATCTGCGTCACGACCTTCGCACTGTCCGTCTCTATGATCTTGATCTGTTCGTTCGGATACTTCTCATTGAACCGGATCAGCACCTTCGGCAGAAGATACTGCGCCGGTATCGTAGACGCCGCAATCGTGATACAATGCTTCTCTTTGTCCTCCTTCGAACCGAACCTCTCTTCTATCTTCTTCTCCAGGTCCACGATCTGTCTGGCGTATTTGTACATATCCTTTCCGTCATCAGACAGGCCTACTTCCTTCGTATTCCTGACGAACAGCCTGACTCCCAGTTCCTTCTCCAGAGAAGCAATATGGGCGCTGATGGTCGGCTGCGTCAGATACAATTCTTTGGCTGCTTTCGAGAAGCTGCCGCCTTCTGCCACCTGGACAAAAGCCTCTAATTGTTTCAAATTCATCAGTATGCAATCCTTTCGCTTTCTGCCCCTGTCTTCTTGGTCACCTTGATACTGTCCATATATTCCAGTATCGGTTTCGCGCTCTTTCTGCTGGTCTCAAACAAATCCCTGACCTGAGCGATCGTGATCACCGGATCCTCTGCAAGCTTCTTTTCGATCACTTCCTTCGCATGCTCCATATAGTCCGCAAGCGTATACATATCCTCCGTCACCTTCACGGCCTGCTTCTCTTCCAGAAGGATATTCAGGATATCATCCGCCGCTGCACGGTCCGCTCCTCCAAGGCCGATCTCCGAATACCGCGCGAAGTCATATTTCGCTTTTGCAAATGTATCCAGAAGAAGCTTCGATACCTTATCATAGGTCTTATCCTTCCTCACTTCATATTCCGGCGTACACAGGAATTCATTCACACGTTTCAGGCAGCCCGCGCCGATCAAGAGCTCCAGGATCTTATCGAATACGTTCGGCTTGATCTTCTGGAAATGAGTTGCCTGAACCTCCGCCTTCTTCATTCCATACCGATACGGATATTTTTCCTCGTATGTCCTGAGCGCCAGAGCAATGGTCTGCTCGGCGGCCCGTCTGCTGTCAGCGTGCCATACATAGGTATCCTTGCGCATAGGAAATACGCACACGATTCCCTGGCTTTCAAGCTGAGATACATCCTCCTGCACTTCTTCCATCGAAAGCGCCGTCAGCTTCGCTAACTCCGCCAGCGTGATCAGCGTATCTCCATGTCCTTTCACATGCAGTTCGATCACGTCCGCTGTCGAACCAGATTCTTTGCGCTCCAGTTCTTCTATTACATTCTGCTGAAAACGCCGCTTCACTCCCGGATTCGGCTCCAATACCACGCCGCCTCCGATCGTCTCCATCGGTGAATAAAAACGCACCACAAACTTATCGCCGCGCCTTACCGCCGCTTCCTCCTCCAACCTAAGCTGTACATAACCGCTCTCTCCCGGCCCGATCTCCTCCCGGTCAAGAAGAACCGCACGGCACAGGATCTCGCTGGTCCCAGTGTAAAAATGCAGCCGCATATGATTGGTAAGGACACGCATGGACGAATCCAACACCCGAAGCTTCACGTCCAGAAGATCCGTGTTCTTCATACTGTTCTTCGGCGCAAGCACGCATCCCCGCTTAATCTCTCTCTTCTTCACATTGGACAGGTTGATGGCCACGCGCTGTCCCGCATAACACTTATCCTTATCCTGCCCGTGTACCTGGATGCTGCGGATCTTACACTCCTTGCCCACTGGATACATCTCCAGCGTATCTTCCTTAGAAATGGTGCCGGATACCAGTGTCCCGGTAATGATGGTTCCGAATCCCGACAGGGAAAACGCCCGGTCCACCGGAAGCCTTGGTATGGTCTGGATATCCTTCGCCACCACCTCGTCACTGGTCATCTTCTCGATCGTACTGATCAGACCGTCAAGCCCCTCGCCTGTCGCCGCCGATACCTTCACCACCGGCGCGTGTTCAAGGAATGTCCCTTCCAGTTCCTCCCTGACCTCTTCTTCTACCAGTTCAAGCCACTCCCCGTCTACCAGGTCACATTTGTTCAGAACAATAATACTCTTCTCGATTCCAAGCAGGCTTAATATATCCACATGCTCCTTCGTCTGAGGCATGATACCTTCATCCGCGGAGATCACCAGCAGCACCAGATCCATACCCACTACTCCGGCAACCATATTGTTGATGAATCTCTCATGCCCCGGTACATCAATAATTCCCACACGGTCTCCGCCCGGAAGGTCAAAATAAGTGAATCCCAGGTCAATAGTGATCCCCCTTCTCTGCTCTTCCTCCCAGCGGTCCGTATTCCTTCCCGTCAGCGCCTTGATCAGCGTCGTCTTCCCGTGATCGATATGGCCTGCCGTACCAACAATTATATTCTTCATATCTTACCCCAATCCAGCTCCTTCAATTGACGCGCAGCCACGTCAAAATACCGGCGCTCTATCGTTCTCACATCCAGAATAACCGTATCGTTGACCGTCCTTGGTATGATCGGCACCTCAAGACGGCGCATACGCTCTTCCAACTCTGCCACGCTGATCTCTTCCGGATGGATCGCAACTGCCATGCTCGGTATCCGCTCAAGCGGAAGCGAGCCTCCTCCGATCTGCGACTCGCAGGCTTCCAGCCCTATCCTTGCCGGCAGCCCCGCCTCCTTTAAGATCCCGCGCAAGACCCTGGCCTCCTCTGTCACCTCGTCCAATGTCCTGGTGATCATGCGAAGCACAGGTATATTCTGGATCGCCTTCTCTTCCGACAGATACTCCTGAAGCACCAGTTCAAGCGCCGTTGCCGTGAATTTGTCGATCCTCAGGGCTCGGGTAAGCTGATTCTTCTTCATCATATCGATATACTTCTTACGCCCGATAATAATTCCAGCCTGCGGCCCGCCAAGCAGCTTATCACCGCTGAAGCACACCACGTCTGCTCCCTTCCTGATGGAATCCTGAACCGTCGGCTCATATGTAATGCCATATCTGCTCAGATCAATGAGCACACCGCTCCCAAGATCCTCAATCACCGGGATCCCATGCTCCTTCGCGATCGGGATCAGCTCATCGATCGCCACGCTCTCCGTGAATCCCACGATCCTGTAATTACTGGTATGCACCTTAAGAAGCGCCTTCGTCTCCTCCGTGATCGCACTCTCATAATCGTCATAGTGTGTCTTATTGGTAGTACCCACTTCCACCAGCTTCGCACCACTCTGCTCCATTACATCAGGAATGCGGAACTTGCCTCCGATCTCCACAAGCTCGCCCCGGGAGACCACGACCTCTCCTCCCCTGGCAAGAGAGCTTAAGATCAGCATGACCGCCGCCGCGTTATTATTGACCGCCATCGCAGCCTCCGCCCCTGTGATCTTGCACAGAAGCTCTTCAAAATGAGAATAACGCTCACCCCTTCTTCCTGCATCCAGATTATATTCCAGGTTGGAATATCCGGTTGCAATGGCAGCCAATCTCTTCATATGCTCCTGTCCGATCGGCGCACGGCCGAGATTCGTGTGGAGGATCGTCCCTGTGCCGTTGATGACCATGCGCATGTTCGGCGTATGCATGGCGGCAACTGCCGCCTCAATATTCATCGGAAGCAGTTCGATCTGCTTCTTCGCAGCCTCCTCATCCTCACACTCACCGATAAATCTACGCAGCTTATCCATCTCGGTGTGAATGGACTCCATCACCGTATCTCTGCTGTAACGCCCGATCAATTCCTGAACGGCAGCATTCTCCAACAGTATATCCACCTTCGGAATACTGCGGTACAACATATTCTTATTCATCATTCCTTATCCTTTTCTCAATATTCTTGCGCAGTGACCGGCCGTCTTGACCGCACCCGTCTCCGGGTACATAAGGATCAAGACAGCCTTATCAGCTTATCGCTCTTTTCTGCCACTCTTCCTATGACAGAAACCGTTGTATCCATCCCTGCTCTGTCAAAATCACCCAGCAATTCAGCAAGATGCTCCGGGGCAACGCTGAGCAGCAGTCCGCCCGAAGTCTGGGGATCATAGAGAAGATCCAGGTAATGCTCTTCAATGCCCTCTGCCTCCACCTTGCCGATCGAGTATCCCCGGTTCTTATAAGCGCCTGCCGGAACGAGCCCCATCTTCGCATAACCGATCGCATCTTCAAAATACGCAATATCCTTCACCCGTATCTCGAAGGTCACTTCACTCGCCGACGCCATCTCCACACAGTGACCGAGAAGACCAAATCCTGTAATATCGGTACATGCCGACACATCGTACTTCTCCACTGCCTGTTTCCCCTTCTTGTTCAGAGACGCCATCACCGTCTGCGCCTCCCTGACCGCTGAAGCGGAAGCCATCTCGGCCTTGATCGCAGTATTCACGATACCGCTCCCGATCTGTTTCGTCAATACCAGGATATCTCCCGGCCTGCAGCCATAATTCTTAAATATCTTATCAGGGTGTACGAATCCTGACACACATAGTCCGTACTTCGGCTCGTCGTCCTGTACGGAATGTCCGCCAACCAGCACCGCCCCTGCTTCTTTCACCTTATCCGCGCCACCCGCCAGGATGTCGCCCAATATCGCCGGATCCAGACAATTCGGGAATCCGACTATGTTAAGTGCCACTGCCGGCTCTCCTCCCATCGCCCATACGTCGCTTAAGGAGTTTGCCGCTGCTATCTGTCCAAACATATAAGGATCATCTACGATCGGAGTGAAGAAATCTACCGTCTGGATCATCGCAATCTCGTCAGTGACTTTATAGATGGCTGCATCGTCGGACGTCTCAATCCCTACTATTAAATTATCATCATGAAACTTAGGAAGCTTACTCAAAACCTGAGCAAGGGTCTCTGGACCGATCTTGGCCGCTCAGCCAGCCGTCTTACTTAATTGCGTCAATCTGACATCTGATTTCATTTACACATCCTCCTTGAGATCATATATTTTGAGCGCTCCCGCAGGAGAGCATGCTCATTCATCTTAATTTGAGCGCCCCCTTGCTCCCGCAGGAGAGCGTGCCCATTCATCTTAAAAAGCCGGACCCCTGAAATCACAGGAATCCGGCTGATATCTGTCTTGCTTATACCATTACGGTCTGATAATCTTTCCTGCCTTCGCCATTGTCTCAACAATGCTGTACATATTCGTCACAGACCCTACCGCCAGCTTGTCCTTCAATCCATAATAATCCAGACAGGTTCCGCATGTCAGGATCTCTACGCCCTGCGCCTCTAAGGACTTAAGATCCTCCAGAGACTCTGAACCTTCCGCTGTCAAGGCCGCGCCGCCGTTATAGAACAGCATAGTCTTCGGCAGAGTATCTAACTGAGTAACCGCAAAAATAAATCCCTTGATCAATACTTTGCCCAATTCATCATTTCCTATACCCATTCTGTCAGAGGAAACTACTACCACCGTATTGCTTCTTGCATCCGGCGCACATACCGCTTCCTCAGAAGCCTCTTCCTTCACCGCGCCTTCCATCTGGATCGTGATCTTGAATTCAGCGTCGTTCACCTTCTCGGAAGAAACCTGCCCGCCTGCCTGCGACGCCATCTTCGTTACATTCTGGACTGCGATCTCGTTGTCCACCAGCACTTCGATGGTCTCCGGGCCGGTAAGCGCCTGCATTGCCTTTTTGGTCTTAATGACCGGGATCGGGCAATTGTCTCCCATTGCATTGACTGTAACCATGATTCTTTCCACCTTTCTTCGCCGGTACCCTGAAATTCTCATCTTCAACACTTATAGACATATTCTATCACTGTTTGTCGAAAAGGTAAACCGGTAATTAATATATTATAAAATAGTCTGAAAGAAAATCTCAGACTTTTTTATATCCATTCTATATCCATTCTCTGTTTAGATTTCCTGCACTGGCTTCACAGCCATGCCGCCCGTAAGTTCGTACTGCTCTTAATATCTATGATATGATACTTATGGTCTGCATAATAAGCAGGCTTCATCTGCCCTTTCTTAAAAACAGCAAGAAATTCCTGCATGGTATGTACCTCTTCCGGGAAATATGTCGCGCAGACGCCTACCTTCTTCGGCACATGGCAATCGCTGGAGCCCAATGTAAACAGATTAAGTTCCATAGCATATTCCGCCGCTTTCATGCAAGCCTCTGCCGATGTACTTCCGTTGAGCACTTCCAGTCCGTCCAGCCCATGTACCGCGCGGAGGTTCTCCTCCAGTCCCCGGTTATTATTGCGGAACGGATGGGCAGCGAAGCATACTCCGCCCTGAGCCTTTACCAGATCGATGAATTCCTGCGCCGGGACGCGCTCCCTGGGATAATCCTCAATTCCAAATGCCACGATATCTCCCTGCCAGGAGAAGAACTCAATCCCCACGAAGACCGGAAAACCTGTCCGCTCCGTATATTCCGCCGCGTAGTCCTTAAGTCCCATGCTGTCATGGTCGGTGATGCAGATCCCTCCCAACCCCTTTTGTCTGGCTATGCTTACCATCTCATCCAGCCTTAAGAAGCTGTCTTTTGAATATGTCATCTCATGCATGTGGGTGTCTATAAACATATCTTCTCTCCTATTCCCGTTTACTTCTATTATATAAATCATTGACCCGGGTATCAAATAGAGTTTCATAATATATCATCTTATATATTTGTTATATCTATAAACAAAACGTACAAAGCCTTCTATATCCAAAAAACCACCGCGTATTTCCTGTACGCGGTGGTTATAAACAATATACGTCATACTTTTTTCTCCGATATCTCTGCAAATTCCCTCTCCGCCAGATCCGCCGTGATCTGCGGGAATTCCTTATCCAGTTTATAGACCAGCAGAATCGCCGCCGCTGCGCCCCAGATGATCAAAGGACCATATTTGTATATATTTTCAATCATATTAACGGCTGCCGCCGGCTGTACCACGCTCCCCGTCGTGGAGCTTATATAACCGCTGCAGGTCAAAAGCCCCGTCATGATTGCGCTGGTAATTCCGGTACCTACTTTGAATCCAAGGCTTGCTCCGCCGAATATCAGACTCTCCTGCCGGTATCCGTTTTTCCAGTATCCATATTCCACAACGTCTCCCATCATTCCAAACACCGTTGCAGACAGCTGCGATACACCGATCGACCGGATAAGCGTTACGGCAAAAAACCAGTAGAAGCTGTATGGATTCAAGAATGTCGCCAGATGCGCCGCAATCGCCAGGATACTTCCGGCCAGCGTGACATTGCGTTTTCCCCAGCGTTTGATCAGCACAGGGCAGGCCATAGCGCCGAGGATCATGATAACCGTCTCAAGGAAATACAAGACACTGTACATCCATGAATCGTTTCCAAATATATATTTGCAATAATAAGGCAGATCCGTACCGATCACAGTCTGATGTATGACCTGAATAGACCACAGCCCCAATACACACCAGAAGTACTTATTCGTTACCAGCCCTTTGATGCTTTGTCCGACCGGTATCTTTTCATCTGCTTCCTTTTTCTGGATTTTTACTGTTTCTTCACACCTGAGAAAACAGTATAACAGCAGAAGCATCGCGATCACTACCCAGATACACATCGTCTTGATCCACGCGGACTGATCGTCGCCGAATAATTTGACCAGCGGCATGGTCGCTGTTACCGAGATGATCCTTCCTACCGGCGATAAGATCATCCGGAAAACCGAAAGCATATCCTGTTGGTAGGAATCTCTGGTCATCATAGTCGAGAGAGAGCCGTAAGGGACATTAATCGCCGTATAGATCACGGTCGTAGTCAGATTATATGTAACGAATATATAGATGCCCTTCAGAAAATCTGTCGTATGCGGCACCGTATACATCAGCACCGCCGCAATCCCGTAAGGAACCATCATCCATAACAGCCACGGTCTTGACTTGCCCCAGCGGGACTTCGTCCTGTCAACAATAAATCCCATGATCAGATCCGAGCTTCCGTCAAACACCCTTGATACCAACATGACGATTCCGACCGTAATGGGCGATATCCCCGCATAATCAGTATAAAATAACGTCAGCAGAGAAGAGATCATCCCGTACACGATGTTACAGGCAGTATCTCCGCATCCATATGCAATCCTTGTTCCGACAGATATCCTATCCGCCGCAGCTTCCTTTTTCATAGCCTAACGCCTCCTTTACCGGGCAAAACCGCCATCCCGCGGCCTGCCCCAAGTCCTGCTTACGGATTAACAATACTCCATGATCGCCTTCACAGCCTGCTTCGTACCGTCCGCCGGAAACAGTTCATACCCGACCAGTCCGCGGTATCCGCATTCTTCCAGATGGCGGATGACCTTCTTATAGTTAATCTCCCCGGTTCCCGGCTCATGACGTCCCGGTGCGTCTGCAACATGGATATGCCCGAACTGATCCCCATAGCTGCTGATCGTGTCACAGATACACCCCTCATTGATCTGCATGTGATATACATCATATAATAATTTCAGGCGGGGCGAACCGATCAGGCGGCAGATCTCGGCTCCTGTCTGTGTATATTTCAGGAAATTCCCTACATGGTCCGTCGTGACATTCAGCGCTTCTAAGTTCAGGTTGATTCCTTCCTGTTCTGCCAGCCTTGCACATGCCAGCAGAGTATCATACATGGAGCAAAGCTTCACGGTATCAGAGAGCTCATTGTATGCATTCACTACCACGCCGCCTTCTCCCAGTGCATTGGAATGAATCGTAACACTTCCGGCATTAACCGCCTTCGCCGCTTCGATGGATCTCTTAAGCTCTTCCAGATACTTCGCCTTATGCCCGGGATCTACCAGAGAATAATCCGCGTCTCCGTTAAATCCGCTGATCTTAATCCCCGCATCCTCGGCCGCCTCCCGTGTCTCTTTCAGGTCACGGATCCTCCAGTCCCAGAATTCCACTGCAGCAAATCCATCATTTTTCGCCGCCCGGAATCTCTCTCTCCACTCCAATTCCGTATATAATGTATCGATACATGCACATTTTCCCAGACTCATCTTATTCTACCTCCGCAATCTTCACTGGTCTTCCTTCTCTGGCTGATCTGGTTGCCGCAGCCGCCATAAGTACCGGATATAACCCGTCCATGCCTGTTACCGGCGTCTCCTTGTTATTCACTACCGCGTCTGCAAACGCCTGTATCTCAGATACAAACGCACCCGTATACCGGTCCCACATTACCGAATACGTATTTGCATAGCTTGTATTCTCGGCATCAGAGACAATTACCGTATTCGGGATGTCATTCTCATTGCGGACACAGCCCTTAGATCCGAATACCTCTACCCTCTGATCATATCCATAGACTGCCTTACGGCTGTTATCGATCATTCCGATCGCCCCGCCTGCGAATTTCAGAGTAACGACCGCCGTATCTACATCACCGGCATTGCCAATCTCCGGATCTACAAGGACAGAACCTACGGCATTTACTTCCACAACCTCGTCGCCGGCGAGGAAACGCGCCATATCAAAATCATGTATCATCATATCATAGAAAATTCCGCCGGATACCTTCACATAATCGATGCACGGCGGTTCCGGATCCCTGGAGCTGATTTTTATCATGTGCACGTCGCCGATCTTACCGGAACGGACTACATCATACACTCCTCTGTGGTTATGGTCAAACCGCCTGCAGAATCCGATCTGAAGCTTGACATTCTCCTCTTTCGCGGTATCAATGGCCTCATGAACCTTTTTAAGGTCATAATCTACAGGCTTCTCGCAGAATATGTGCTTTCCTGCCTTCGCCGCTTCAATGATATACTTCGAATGCGTGTCTGTGGATGAGCAGATGATCACCGCCTCGATCTCCTTATCCTGGAGAATTTCCTCAGCATCTTTTGTTACTTTTGTAACACCGCATTTCCTGACAAATTCTTCCGTCTCCGCATTCATAAATGGATCTGCAACGGTCTTGATCTCAACCTCCGGTACATACATAGATATATTTTTAATATGTACTTTCCCAATTCTCCCTGCTCCGATCACTCCTGCTTTCATGTTGATTTCCTCACTTTCTTTTTGTTGTTTTTGCAACACGTCTGTGCTTTTGTAACATTATTGTATCCCCGCAAATGCTCATTGTCAACTCTTCTTTTCATCTTTGTTGCAATTGCACAGTTTGGAGATTAATAATTTATGCACTATTACTTTCACACACATATGTTTCAATTGCACATGGAGTTATCCTATGATAAACTATTGTATAGATTTAAGATTAAGGAATCGAGGAAAAGATAATGAAGAAACGTCCAACAATACAGGCTGTTGCCGACAGGGCGGGCGTATCCCGCGGCACTGTAGACCGTGTGCTGAACAATCGTGCGAACGTCAGCGCCGAAGTATATGAGAAGGTTATCAACGCGCTGGAAGAGACCGGATATCTCTCCCACAAGGAAATACATCTGCAGAACCTGCAAAAAAAAGCGGCCGAGCCTGACACACGGCTTGGTATGCTCCTGCCCAACTGGACAGGACATTTCAAGACTGAGATCCTGCGCGGTATTGAGGCCGCGCGCCGGGAGTTAGAAGACCTCAATGTCGAAATCTTTGTTGAAGAATGCCAGACAGACGTCCCTCAAGAAGCTCTTATACTGCTTGAACGTATGCTTGATAAGGGCGCCCAGGGCATCGCGCTGTGCGCTCCCGACGTTCCCGCCGTCACAGATCGTATACTTGAATTGAACCGCCGGAAATTCCCTGTCATTACCTTTAACTCGGACCTTCCCAAATGCCAGAAGCTCTGTTTCGTCGGTCAGGATTACCGTCAAAGCGGAAGGATCGCTGCGGAATTGATCTGCAAGTGCATCCCCAGGGACGGCCATGTGCTGGCTGTAATCGGCAATCATGAATTCGAGGGGCACCGCACCCGGCTGAATGGTTTTCAGGAACGTTTTGCTGAATTGAATTTTTCCGAATCACAGCTGGACGTCATCGAATCTTATAATGACTACCAGATTACCTACCGCAAGGTTCTGGATTATCTCAGGGAACATCCAAAGCTTCATGCCGTATATATGGCAAACCGAAGCGTATCCGGATGTACGGAAGCCATAAAAGAGGCGGACCGCAAAGGCAGCGTGCGCGTGATCTGCCATGATTTTTCCCAGAGCACGAAGCTCCTGCTTAAGGATGGGAGCATTGATTTTACAATCACGCATGATCTCTTCCGCCAAGGCTACCTGCCGCTTATATTACTCCGCGGCTACCTCATGAAGAACCAGCTCCCAGATCCCAGAGAGAGTCAGCCGCAGATCTCCATCATCTGTTCGCAGAATATCTGACTATGGCGATCACACGCAGTATGCTTCTTCCTGCGGGAACACTCAGGCTGTCTTAAGGTCTTGTGATACAGGGAACCATGTTTCCTGTATCACAAAAAGGACCTGAGATCAACTCAGGCCCGACATCGCCACCCTGTTCAGATGGCTTACATCTTTTCTCTTCGTACTTAGTCTTAACTCTTCTTGTTCTCGCAGGCAATCTAAGATCGCCTCATTCAGCGACAGCATCTTCTCATCTAACGACGACACCATCTCTGCACATTCTCTTAATTCCCGGCTGATATACTCGGGAGCATTTCCTTCGAATTTATAATAGATCTTATGTTCAAGGCTTGCCCAGAAATCCATGGCAATGGTCCGTATCTGTATCTCTACCTTCGTATCTACCACGCTGTCCGACAAAAAGATCGGCACGGATACCAGCATATGATAGCTCTTATAGCCGCTTACCTTCGGGTTCCTGATATAGTCCTTGATCGATAAGACCTTCAAGTCGCTCTGGTTCCCGATCATCTCTCCCAATCGATATATGTCGGATGTGAAGGAGCAGATCAGCCTCACGCCGGCAATATCATTGACATATCTGACCATATTCTCAATGGATATCTCATAACCGTTCTTTCTTAACTTCTTTACAATACTTTCTGGCGTCTTTACTCTTGTCTTGATATGCTCGATCGGATTATACTTATGTACATGTTGGAATTCATCGTTCAATATCTCCAGCTTCGTTCCCACTTCCTTCAATGCTGAATTATACAGAAACATGATAGTCTTCCAACTGTCTACATCCTCATAATTCTTAATCGCATTCTCCATATAGTCTCTCTCCTCTCGTACCGAAGAGTTAATTCGTACTATATATCAGTATATCATATGATTCAGAGGATGTCATGAAATTCACATTTATTTAAGAAATCAGAATTCAATTCCTTTTCTCGCAGACCTTCCCAGATCAAACTGATGCTTCACCTTCCGCACCTCCGTGACATAGTCCGCCATCTCCAACAGATTATCCGGAAGACGCGGGCCTGTCATCACGATCTCAAGGCCTCTCGGCTTATGCTGGATGAAGCTTATCAGCTTCTCCTCGCTTAAGACTTCCAGGTTCAGCGCGCACAGCGCTTCATCCAGAATCAGCATATCAAAAGGCCCGCAGAACTTAATAATCTCGTCCAGCGCCTTGTTGTTGTAATGCCGGAATTCGATCCGTTCATCCCCGTTCATCTTGCTGACGAACTTCACAGGCTCTCTCCCCGGAAGGCAGGTCACACCCGGCAAAGCCTCCAGGATCTTCCGTTCATTCGAAGAATTATCCTTTAAGAACTGGAAGAAGAGCACCTTAAGCCCGCTTCCTGCCGCTCTTACCGCAAGCCCCACCGCAGCGGTCGTCTTCCCCTTACCGTCACCGTAATATATATGTATCCTTCCCGTGCCGGTCATATTCTTTCCCCCTTTTTATCAAAACATTTCTACATATCCAGCTTCATATCTCCGAACTTGATCAGGCCCTTCCTGCGCATGAATTCTGATATCAGAAGCGTTACCGCCGCCGGAAGTATGATCTGGATCACCAGTATCTTAATAAGGACCGTCATTGCCGCCTCCGTCTGTATCATCGTCTGCCAGGTCATGATCTGCCCTACCAGTCCGGCAGTCCCCATTCCAGAACCGGTCGCATTGCTCGTCATATGCAGCGCCATCGTCCCGACCGGTCCCAGGATCGCACTGGACAGAATAGCCGGGAGCCAGATGATCGGCTTCCTTACAATATTCGGCACCTGGAGCATAGAGGTTCCGATCCCCTGCGCCAGTAAGCCTCCGATCTTATTCTCCCGGTAACTTGCCACCGCAAACCCAACCATATTACAGCAGCAGCCAACCGTCGCCGCACCGGCCGCAAGACCGGACAGGTTCAGTATGATCCCAAGCGCAGCCGAACTGATCGGAAGAGTCAGGATCATTCCCATCAGCACAGATACTACAACACCCATGAGAAACGGCTGCTGCTCCGTCCCCCAGTTGATAAGCGCGCCGAGCCATGCCATGAAGCCAGAGATCGGCGGCCCAAGCAGAAGTCCTACAGCCGAGCCGGTCCCGATCGTAACGATGGGCGTCACCAGGATATCCACCTTCGTCTTCCCAGATACCAGATGTCCGAAGAAGATCCCTACATATGCCGCGATAAATGCCCCTAACGGTTCTCCCGGTCCTGCATATATCACCGCTCCCTCCGACAGCAGCGCGCCCGCAAGCAGCTTGCTCGCAAACGCACCGACCATCCCTGACGTTGCCGCCGACACCGTCACCAGCGGCGATTCCTTGAATCTATAAGCCACCGCAGTTCCGATCCCCGCTCCCGTCAGCGAGGCCGCCGCCTTGCCGATCACATAGATCATATCCCCGAACGTACCGCCAAGCAGCGTACCGATCTGCTGAATGATCGTACCGATGATCAGCGTAGCAAAAAGACCCTGCGCCATAGCGCTTAAGCCGTCAATAAATATCCTGTCCAATACCTTTCTTAACCTGTCCATTTTTCTCTCCTTACTTTTACCATTTTACAACCATCGCAGACATCCTGCAATACTCTGAAAATATTTCATTGTAAACTTACAGGTGTCTTGTCACATGAGTTTACCATAACATGTATTCAAAGTCAAATTAAACTCAATTGAACTCAATTACCTACAAAACTCTTTACATCTTACCTAAAAGCAGATATACTTTTAAACTACAGTTTATAGAAATGAGGTGCGATCATGTTTCGATTATGGGGAAAAGAATTCAAGGACAATAGATTAGTCCGGGATACCGTCATCTGTGATGATTCAGACGATACCCGGACTCATAAGGTCTTCCATGCGCTTGACGCCATATGCTATGAATTCGACCTGAGCAAACCGATCTGGCTGGATGCAACGATCGATGAATTCAAACGCCACGACAAGGCGCGTTTTACACAGGATAACTTCGTAGACTCCATTGATTTTGATTATCTGGAGATCCACGTTATTGAAGAATGAGCATATCCTCCTCCGCTCTTCTATTCGTTGCGGATAGCCGCGAGCGGACTTAGCTTCATGGCACGCAGCGCCGGGAAATATCCGGCGACCACACCCACAAGCATGGCGAATCCCATAGACAGCAATACCAGCCATATGGGAATATACGAGATCTCACTGCTAAACCCCATAGAAGACGCCCCGTTTTTGGTCAGGAAATTAATAGCCGCCGACATCAGGAAGCTCAGCACGTTGCCCGCCATACCTCCGATCAGGCCGATGAATGCCGCCTCCAGAAGAAACATCTGCTTGATGTTCTTCAGGCTGCATCCAAGCACCTTGATCACGCCGATCTCTTTGGTCCGTTCATAGATGGACATCATCATCGTATTCGCGATTCCGATCGCCGCAACGAACAGAGACACCGCGCCGATGCCGCCAAGCACTGCCTGGATAATAGCGAACTGGCTCTTCATACTGTTCAGATATTCCGCGTTAGTCTCAACATTATAGCCCATCTCCCGGATTCTTGCCGAGACCGCTTCTACGTTGTCTATATCGTCTACATTCACCTGAGCATATGTATAACAGAATTCCTTATACGGCTTGCCCGATTTTGTGCTGGGCTGTCCCGGAATAACTCTCCCGGCGAATTCCTTCTTAAGAATCTGCCGCAGCGTATCCAGATCACAATAGATATAGTAATAATTCGCCGTATACTCATCCGGGCTTCCCGCTACGACGCCGCTGGCTCTCACCACATGCTTCTGCACGGTTCCTGATTTAGCCTGCTGTCCGCCGCCTTCATCCATGCCGCCCATATCCAATCCGCCGCCCATATTGTTATAGTAACCGTCCTGGTCAAGTATCAGGAATATTGAATCGTTGGCAAAATCAATATCCGGCAGTTCTCCGGTCTCATAATATCCCTTTCCGGTTCCCTTTTCATAGAAGCTCGTCGCGATCCCGTTGCCGTATACCAATTCCAGGCTTCCGCTGTTCGGCGCCGGAAGCGTTCCTGTTGCCAACGGGATATTCTTGGCCGCAAGACCCTCCGGCGTCATCGCCACCAACTGCCCGGAGCCCTCGTACCTGCCTTTTAGCATGTTGACCCACATCTCATATACAGGCGACGCGACGGTCACATGTTCAAGCTGGGCCAGCTCGCTGACTGCCTGATCATTAATATATTTCTTCGATTCCTCTTCTTCCCCCGACATAGAAGAAAAAGCGTACATGGAATCACCCGCGCCCGCGCCTGACACCTTGATACTGGTAAGACCCCCGGACTGCTCTACCTCCTGGTAAAGCGACTCCTGAAGTCCAAGCCCCAGCGAGATCATAACGACGATAGATGCTGTTCCGATAATAACCCCAAGGACAGTCAAAAAGGTTCGAAGCTTCCGCCTCTTTAAATTGCTACCGCTCATCCTCAGAAGGTCTATCCAGCTCATCCAGCAACTCCTCCTCTTCATTCAGTCTCTTTCTTCTCTTTCTCTTCTTCATGACAACTACGATAATAATGATCACAATAACCGCAGCGGCGGCGATCGCAGCCGGTATCACCGGGAATCCCTGCGACTCCTCCATCATCTCCATATCCGCCGGCATCATCATATCGCTCTCCATTGCTTCCATGACCTCTAACTGCAATTCCTTCTCAGCCACAGAGATCTTCCCGGACTCATCCTCATAACTCAGCGTCATCTTCACATTCGCCGGACCTCCGGTCGCCTGGGCTCCTTCCAGCATAGCGTCAATGGAAGCCGTCGCACCCGACTCAACATTCCCTATGAATACCTCTTCCTTCTCAATGCATGCTCCTTCAAATGTCGCCTTGACATTATAGAGCTTGATCCTCCCCATGTTATATAGATTACACATGACATTGGCTTCATCTCCCACCGAGATGCTGACCGGGCTGATCTCAAAATCACTGAATTCAAATCTTGCGTCCTGCTTGATCGGTATGGAGATACTCGATGAAGCTTCCACCGGCGAACCGTCTGAGCTTTCGTACTTCATACTCAGGTCAACGCTGTACGGCTTCTGCAGAAGATCCGCCTTGGCATTGAGCTGGATAGATATATCCGCGGTTCCGTTCGCCTTGATTCCTTCCATATATATGGAACTGGAACCTGAGACCGGGAGAAATGCAGGAGCTACCGTCTGCGCATCACTCCCCTCCGTCGGCGCCGTAAGATCGAACAGCATGTTGCTGACCTTCGTTGCCTTAGAGGTATTCTTCAGATGGATGATCAGCGTGAAATTGCTTCCCGCATGTACCTCTGCCGGATCCGTATTAAACCCGGTAACGATCACCCTCGGGACAGAAGTGGAATCCGAGCCGCCTCCGCCTCCTGATACTCCTCCGTTGCTGAAGCCGCCGGCATCCGGCGTGATCATATCTCCGCCGATATCTCCTAAGGACAGGTCTCCGCCGATAATCTTATCCGGGTCAACCAACTGATCTCCCGGGTTATCTACAGACTTGGCAGTCGTATTGACATAGAACTTCTGGGAAGCCGCCGGCTCCTCTCCGTTCTCTGTAAACACATCAAACTGCAGCGTATGTCTTGCCGTCGCCACATCCTCCCGCTGTTCAAATACAAAGGTAACCGGCACAGCCTCTCCCGCCGGGATCTCTTCTATCCTCTGTGCATAATTCTGATACTCCGTCTTAAACGGCCATTCATCATTGGTATCGCCGAGCCTTGGCGCGATCACCGCATTGCTCAGAACTGTATCAGAATTATTATGTACAAGCAGCGTCCATTCCTGCGCCCCTTCCGCCGTAAATGTAGGCGCCTTATTCCCGTCAGACGTAACAGTGACCGATCCGGCCGGCGCAGCCTTGATATCAGCCGGCCCCGTCATCCCCGCCAGCAGTGCGGCCATGCATACTCCCATCAGCAGTTTTTTCAGTAGTTTCATCTTCGATTGCCCTCCTCAATTGCTATCTTCCGGTTATCTTCGATCTTAAGAATCTTTCCGTCCCGGATATGAAAGACTCTGTCGGCATAAGTTGCCAGATGCGCATCGTGGGTTACCATCACAAGCGTCTTCCTCTGCTCTCTCACCACCTGCTGCATCAGTCTCATCACCTCTTCCGATGTATGAGAGTCCAGATTACCTGTCGGCTCGTCTGCAAATATGATCTTCGGATCCACCACCAGGGCTCTTGCAACACCTACTCTCTGCTGCTGTCCTCCTGACATCTGATTCGGCAGATGCTTCTTATGCTTCTTAAGCTTCACCAGCTCCAGCATCTTATCCGCCCTGCGCATCCGTATATCCCTTGGAACTCCCCGGAAACTTAAGGGCAGCGCCACATTCTCCAGAGCATTCATAGTTCCCAGCAGATGAAAGGACTGAAAGATAAAGCCCACATTCTCCCGCCTGAACCGCACCAACTGTTCCTCTGTCAGATTCTCAATATGCTGCCCCGCGATCACGACACTGCCTTTGGTCGGCTTCTCAAGGCCCGCAAGCATGTTCAGCAGAGTTGACTTACCGGAGCCTGACGTCCCGACGATCGCACAGAACTCCCCTTCATATATCGCAAATCCGACTCCGTTCAGTGCCCGCACGACTTCATCGCCCACACGGTATAGCTTATACAGATCCTTTACTTCTATTACTTTGTCCATCCGCACTCCTCCCATTTTCTATTCTACCATTATAGAACAATAATCCAAACTTTTTCGATAGAAATTATGAATTTTTTCTTAACTTTACAAAATGATTGCATTTCTTCGTAAAATGTATTATAATACTTCATATGCAGATATAGTTCATCGGTAGAATGCTAGCTTCCCAAGCTGGAGAGGCGGGTTCGATTCCCGTTATCTGCTTACCAAAGACCGGAAATGTTGCAGGATCAACGTTTTCGGTTTTTTTGATACTGATATGGTACTATTTTCTTCAAACATCACCCCCGGCGCTCTGCAGGCGGCCGGATCATGATCCCCTTCCCGATTCATTATTACTTGTATTGTTTGCGGCTCTGTCTTACATAGACAATCATAAAAAGAAATAAGCATCCCTACCGCCCAAGTTTGGATGCTTATTTCTTATCATCATTTTTACCGAGGGCAATCGGAGATTCAATTCCGATCACTTCTAAGCAGATTATACATGAGAGCTGCTTGATTTTCAAGTGGCTCTTTATATTATTTATCAGAAATATGTGTCTTTACTTTCCGAGAAAGAAAATATTTCATTCTTGTTATTACGATACACATCAACAGAAAATAAGCGCCCCTGCTCTGGTAAAGTAAGGCGCTTATTTTTATAACACTTATGTTGTCGGCGGTCAGGCTTCATCTGACTAACGGCTCCCTTGTTAAGTATATTATAGCCATTCTCTTCAAATATGTCAAATATTAGAACGCCTACAATGTTATATCCTCAACGTTCACCCCCAGAGATGATAGCTTTGCCGTAGTCACTTTAATGAGATATTCAAGAACTTCATTCTTATGCCCTTCATTTGCCTTTTTAATTTGCTGCAAATCAGTATATCTGTCAATAGTTGTTGTAATTAACTCTTTATCAGTCATTTCTAATACCTCCATGTTTTCACCGCCTTTTAATTGTTAATCATCCTATTGTTGTATTAATTATATCGGATTATATAGATATTTTCAATATCTTTCTCCGACTTGTCAGATTATAAAATGTGTCGTATAATAATTCTAAGAAACGAAACATTTTTCTACAAAAACAGACATTTAGGAGCTGCAGAAAAATAGACGATACAGATCCTTATGTCCAGGCAGGAGGAGATGTATTGAAAAAATTATTGAAACTGATCGCTGTCAATCTATGTATTGCAGTTACCGCCGTAGTCCTGTATTCGCCGGGTCTTGTAGCATTGCGGCTGTCGGACTACAGTATATTCCGGGCAGGAATGTCCATCATAGCAGCTCTTGTATTGACCGCGCTCTTCTTCCTGTCTAATATCGCCCTGTTAAAAGGCCCGAATCAAAAACCAGTTATGCTGGAAGATGTTCCCGATCTGGAAAAAGCGAAGAACATCCTGAAGGATCACTGCGGCGGCAGATATTTCGGCAGCATGGCTAAGACTGCTTCTGATCAGCTTGACCGCATTATAAAATGCCGGCGCCGGCTATCCGACATTCTGGAGCAGAAGTTCACCAGGGGTTCTATGAGCTTTGACAAGTTCGACAGCGTGGCAGCCGCGGCGGAAGTCTCCGCCATCAAGAATGTGGTTGCAATGGCGAACCGCATGCGTCTCTTTGACGAGAAGGAATACGCAAGGCTTAAGCACTACCGGGAAGACGATATTCCTGACGACATCCAGGAAGAACAGCTTCGGCTGTACCAGAAGAATTTTGACAATGTCAAATCAACGATCGCCCTCAACGAAAAGATCCTTCTCAAACTGGACGCGTTGGCAATGGAGATCTCTTCTCTGACTTCCGGGGATGACGCAAGCCTGAACCATGAACTGATTCATGAGATCGAGAAGCTGATCGATGAAACCAAATACTATCAATGAGATCGAGAAACTGATCGATGAAACAAAGTATTATTACTAAGAGGTGAGACACTCACCGACCGTAACGGAGGAACAGCCTATGAATAAGAAAATTGCTGGAATTATGGTTGTCGTAGTCATTCTTGTATGCGCCGCAGTCTTCGGCGGTATCTACGTGACGCGCAACATCGGCAAATCCGAGAAAGTGATTTCCAAAGAAAGCGCCGAAAAACGTCTGACCAGGATGGTAGACAAGATCAACCCCTCAAACGGCACCCCGATCAAGTCGCCGATCGAATACGACTCGGCAGAGGACGAAGCTTCGGAGCTGCCGGATATCGATACCTGCCCGGTTCAGGTCAAAGCCGATACCGGTCTGTACGCCGAGATCTATTCTTCCCCGGAGAAGGCCGGCACCGGGACAGACGGATGGCTCTGCGAGATGGCGGAAGAATTCAACCAGGAGGGATACCAGATAGGCGGACAGAAGATTTCCGTTCAGATCCGCAATGTCAACAGCGGACAGGCCCTTGACTACATTGCCACCGGCAAAGCCGTTCCCGAGGGATTCGCACCTTCCAGCATGCTCTGGGTAGATATGCTGAACTCCAAAGGCACCGCCACGGAGACTGTCGCCGACAGTCTGGTGGGTAATGTTGCCGGAATCCTTCTCTCCGACAAAACCTACGATCAGATCGTAGAAAAATACGGAAGCGTAGATCTAAAAGCAATTACAGAAGCAACCGAAGCCGGAGAGTTCGCGATGGGCTACACCAACCCCTTTGCCAGCAGTGCCGGGCTTAACTTCCTGATCTGCACCCTGGAGCGATACGATCTTGACAACCCGCTGTCCGAGACGGCAACAGCCGGTTTCCAGAAGTTCCAGAAGAACGTGCCGTTCGTTGCTCTGACAACCATGCAGATGCGAGACGCCGCCGAGAACGGTTCCCTGGATGGATTCATCATGGAATATCAATCGTATATGAATGATACCATGCTGTCTAAGAACTACAAATTCACCCCTTACGGCTACCGGCATGATAATCCGTTGGTAAGTATCGACTCTGCCAGCCCGGAACAAAAAGAGATCCTGAAGCTTTTTGCAGAATACTGCGCTGACAGCAAGGCTGTAAAACGTGCTGAAGAATACGGTTTCAACGGAATGTCTGATTATAAGTGTGAATATGAACCTGTTTCCGGCGATATCCTGACAGCCGCACAGAAATTATATAAGACGAACAAGGACACCGGACGTCCGGTGATCGGCGTATTCGTAACGGATGTTTCCGGCAGTATGGACGGCGAACCGCTGATCGCTCTTCAGACTTCTCTGATCAACAGTATGAAATATATCAATCCTGATAATTACATCGGACTTGTAAGCTATTCAGACGACGTGACGATCGAAGTACCGATCGGCCAGTTTAACTTAGAACAGCAGACGTATTTCAAAGGAAGCGTAGAAAATCTATTCGCCTCCGGCGGAACCGCCACCTTCGACGCGATCTGCGTTGCACTGGATATGATCCGGAGGATGACGGACGAATATCCCGATGCCAAACCGATGCTGTTCGTCCTAAGCGACGGGGAAACCAATGTCGGTTATAACCTGAACGATGTCCGGGACATCCTAAGCGGACTAAAGATACCGGTATATACCATCGGTTACAACGCCGACCTGTCGGCGCTTCAGAGCATCAGCTCCGTGAATGAGGCCGCAAGCATCGACGCATCCACCGACGACGTCGTATACCAGCTTAAGACACTATTTAACGCAAGCATGTAACTCCAGTGTACTGTCTGCATTATATTCAGGCAGCACACTAGTACAGCTTGTCCGAACTGTCACAATTCATGAATATAAGGAGTAAGATATATGAGCGGATTTACACTGGATTTACCGAATACCGAAGAAATCAAAAAAGAAGTAGCAGCAGAACTTGCGCCGACCAGCGAAGTGAAGACTGTAATTGCCGGCGCCGTCAAAGACAAAGCCGACCAGATCATGGGCGTGGACCTCGACTCTCTCGCCGAGCGCAGAGAATTCGTCCAGGTAGTAGAGACATTCGGCTCTGATATCGTCAGACAATCTCAGGCCAAAAACAGTATCCTCCAAAAACGTATGGGAGAATTCGGCAAAGCCGGCGGAGAATCCGGCGAAGTGGCAAAAGGGTTGGAAGAGCTGTCTGTCAAGATGAGGGATCTTGACCCGTCTGGCCTTGATTTTACCAAGACAGGCGTGCTTGGCAAGGTCTTCAATCCGATCCGCCGGTATTTTGAACGGTTTAAGACCGCCGACGCCGAGATCGCCGGCATTGTAAAAACATTAGAAAAGGGGCGGAACACGCTTAAGAACGACAATACCACTCTGGAGATCGAACAGGCCGCCATGCGTGACCTGACAAAGCAGTTGACACAGAAGATCGAACTCGGAACACAGCTTGACAGCTATCTTGCCAACGCTGTTGAGAACGCCAAGGTCTCCGGCGAATCAGAAGAACGTATCAAGTTCGTAGAAGAAGAGATCATCTTCCCGCTCAGACAGCGGCTAATGGATTTCCAGCAATTACTGGTGGTAAACCAACAGGGAATCATCGCTATGGAAGTAATCCGCAAGAATAATCTGGAACTGATCCGCGCGGTCGACCGCGCACAGACTGTAACGGTTGCCGCACTCCGTGTGGCTGTCACGGTAGCCGGCGCGCTGTATAATCAGAAGATCGTCCTTGAGAAGGTGCAGATACTCAACGAGACGACGAACAATATGATCAGCGCGACTTCAAGAATGTTAAAAGAACAGGGCACTGCAATCCAGAGAGAAGCCGTAGAAGCAAGCATTTCCCCAGACACCTTAAAACAGGCGTTTGCAGATACCCTGTCTGCCCTTGACGATATCAGCACATATAAGGCAAAGGCGCTGCCGCAGATGGCCCAGACGATCCAAGACTTCCGCATGATCGCAGACGAAGGCGAACGCCAGCTTACGAATATGGAGAAGGGACGGAATCTGGGATTTTAGTCAATTCTAAAACCAGGGCAGCGCCCCCATCACCACCGCCGTAATGACGGTGCAGACCGTCATCGACGTAACATTCGCCACCGTTCCATGCACGCCCTCCGGCAGCTTCTCCGAGAAATACTGCGCTACCGGGCCGCCCATGATGCCTCCAAGCACTCCCGCGAACAGGGCAGCCGGAACGGTCGCTCCAAAGAACAGCACACACGCCGGTCCTACGCTTACTACCGGCACATAGGTCGCATACCATCCTCCGTCTGCAAACTTATCTACATAGAGAAATACTCCGACCGCCGCACCCACGAACTGAGACAGCAGGATCGCCGGAACAGCGCCCGAGCCGTATGCTCCGTGTGTCCCGCAGATGATCGTGCTGATTGTCACACCCGCCAGTAAGAAGATCGACGCGACTTCATTTCCATAAAAGGGCGCTTCTGAGAAATCCGCCAGAACTCTTCTGATGAACCAGGACGTACTGTACACATCTTCATTGACGCTCCCGCTTCTGTGCGGCTTTATCTCGGCCTTCTTCACAAACGGAAGAACCTTGCATACCATACAGACTATGATCCCGGTAACCGCCATTGCCGACACATTCGCCACAACTCCGGGAAGGTTCAGCGGCGTAACGATGGAATTCCCGATCCAGACCGCCGTCGGCGCACAGATCAAGCCTCCAAGGACCGAAGCCGTAAGCAGCGCAGATACGCTTGGCCCGTACAGCAGCATGACTGCCGGGGGCGCGCCTACTACCGTGATAAACGTATTCAGCCATGTCACCTGCGGATCCGCGAATCCTTCGATGTACCGGAACACGAAGAGCGCCAGCGCAAGAGAAAGCACCTGGGACGCCAGCACCCACGGGAACATGGTGCTGCTCCCATAGCAGATGTCGAATCCCGCGTATTTAGAATTCTTAAGCGCCAGTATCCACGCCGCAAAGCCTCCAAGGATCAGACCGATCCCGGCAAATACGCTTGCATAGAACTGCGCCTCCGTAAAATTCATAAAAAACCATGCCGTCTGCTTCGGGAACGAATCCAATATCCCGTCAATCAAATTGTTATAGTCCAACGCCTGAGCCGTCCCGCTAAGAGCCGTCAAACCAAAATAAAACACAAAACCAATTACAATACACACCGCAAGTCCGGCAGCAGATCCCGCCGACCGTCCCCTGCTATGTGTTTTTCCCGTCTCATTCATCTCTATCCTCCTCGTATTAACCATTAGTAATAATGCTCCATGATGTATCTGCTGTACAACTCGGTATACCTCGCAACGCTTGAAAGAGAAATATGCTCATTTACACAATGCGCCAGCGCGTCATCTCCCGGTCCCGCTATGACAAACGGAACCATTCTGCCAAACATCATCTGCGACGCGTCTGTATAAAAATACAACCCCTTTGGTTCTCCTGATATCCCCGTCCTTTTTGCCGTCTCCATCACACGCCTGACAAACGGGCTGTCTTGCGGCGTTTCTAATGCCGGCCTGTTATTCAGGATCTCAACCTCCATATGTACCGCCGGATGCATACTCATGATCTCCTTACAGATATCATCTGCTGTACGGATGATATCGTCATGGGATGTACCCGGAACCGTGCGTATATCCAGTTCCATCTGTGCACTGGCCGGAATGATGTTCGTCATGACCCCGCCGTCAAATCTCGTGACCGACACGGTGTCCTGCCCCAGAATGGGGTGGCTCTTGTTCCCTTCCACCGCCGCCTTAAGCCTGTTGGCAAAATGAATCCCGTACTCTACCGCATTGACCCCCAGTTCCGGTCTTGACGCATGAGAAGCCTTCCCCCGTACCGCGGTCCGAAGCCACAGCGCTCCCTTCTCGCAGATACCGATCTTCTCATCGGACGGTTCACAGATGATAACCTCCTCCACCTGATCCAGACACTTCTCCTCTACGATAGAGCAGATCCCCATTCCCTTACTCTCTTCGTCTGCAGTAAAACAAAAATAAATCGGTCTCCCCGGCTTCTTACCGCTGCGGGCGATCTGCTGCAAAGTCAATATCATCGCCGCATCGCCGCCTTTCATATCGGCAGCTCCGCGACCGTATAGGATATCTCCCTTCACCTCTGCCTGATGCGGCGGATAGGCCCAGCCGTCCTGCTCACTGCATGCCACCGTATCCAGATGCCCGATCAGAGCCAGTCCCCCCTCTTCGGCCTCCCCTTCCACCTTAACGACCAGGGACGCCCTCTGGGATGAATGAACAAGCTTCCTGCACTTAAGACCCTCCGGAAGCATCTGCCTGATCAGATCGGCAAGCTTCCCCTCGTTGCCTTCCGGCTGGCAGGTATCCACTCTCACCAGACTCTCTAAGACTTTCCTACATTCTTCTATCGTTGGTTTACATCCTGCTTCCTCTCTCAATTTCCTTCTCCTTTAGCCGCCTATTCTATCCGATTATTTCTGATAGGAAAACATCACAAGCTCGCCCACTCCTGTCTTCCTGACCATACCGAATTTGCTGACCCAGCCTCCGGCCCCTGCGTTTCTTCTGACCGCCCGGTTCTCGAACGACACGATCTCCCCGTTTACGATTGTGTATGTAGCCAGCTTGTCCGCTTCGTCAACAATTGTTACATTAGCCAGGGCCCCCGCTCCAAGATGCCCGGTTTTCTCCATCCACCAGTCATTCGCCGTTCTCTTTGCGATCAGTTCCGCCGGATTGCAGGTCATTGCCGCGACGGACTGACTAAGCGTCAGCACTCCCATATCCGCCAGTTCAAGGATCGCAGGAATATTATCCCTTGTATCGCCGAATCCTTTCATAGTCGCCTGATTCTGCCCGTCGGAGATCAGTATCCGAACCTTACCGGAATTCAGCGCGTCATAGGCAAGCTTCTGCGATTCGGCAGGAAGCTTAAGACCTTCCCTGCTTCCGTGTCCCGCACGCAGCATGGTAGTTACGAATTCCGCCGTGATATTCTCTCCGTCAACCAGATCAATAACTCTTCTCATTCCCTCTGCCGCCCCCATGTGCGTGCCGCATCCAGCCGCCGTAGCATGGGCCAGGTGAAGGGGACGCCCTTTAGACAGGCCTGCCAGTCTCTCGGCATGCTCTGGATCCTGGGTGTGCGACATATAGATCAGATTCGCCCTGGATGTGATCTCGAAGATCTTCTCTATGTTCTCATCCGGCATGATAAAGTGTCCCATATGATCCTTGATCCCGACCGTCAGAGCTGCCGTCGTATTCGTGATCCCGTTCCGGCTCATTTTCTCAGACAGCGTATCCGCGTCCATCTCGCCTCTGAACATTTTAATCAATTCTTCTTCTGACATCCGTGTGCCAAGAACATTGACCGCTCCCAGATATACTCCCAGATTGATCGGTACGCCATGATCCACCTCTGCCCCCAACAAAGACGGCGCCATAAATGTATTGCCCGCTCCCGGTGACAGTCCCAGCGTCACGCCGTCTTCCGCCGCGCAGAATATAGGATTCGTGCTCACCTCAAACAGATCCCCCAGATGAAGATGCATATCGATCAGTCCCGGCAGCACCAACAGCCCTTCGCAGTCGATGACCCTGTCACCGCTCTCTGCATGGATATCTTCCCCAACCTGACAGATTGTCCCGCTGTCGATTAGGATATCCTTCACCGCGTCGATCTGATTCTTCGGATCGATCACGCGGCCTCCTCTAAGGAGAAGCCGTCCGCTTGCCCCTATGTCCCCAATAGTATCCTTCATCTCGTTTCCTCTTACCGTCGCCAGCACATTGTCCATCAGTCCGACCTTGTTCTTGTACATGTCCATACCTCCTACTTGTTGTTTCGCCACTACCGTTGCTATTCTCTGATTATATCAATCCGCATCTGATATATCATCGTCTATCAGAGACTAGACTCTTGCCCTTTTATTGTCTTTATGATACAACACGTCTATCGGTAAGCGTGAATCTGATATAGTTTTAACGCCAGTTCCAGATTCAGCCTTTGTTCCTGGTCCTGAAGGTTCATTTCCAAGATCTGGCAGATCTTCCTGTAACGGTATTTCATAGAATTATAGTGGATATACAGCCTTTCCGACGCTTCCTTTAAATTCCATCCGCAGGCAGCAAGGACCAGCGCCGTCTTCAACATCTCCGTATGATGCTTGATATCATACTCTCTGATTCTCTGCACATACAAGCGCTGGAACTCCTTCGCCTCCTCGCTCGTACTGACCAAAGACAACAGCTTGTACGCTCCCAGTTCATCATAGACCGATACGACGTCTTCCCGCAGCATATTTCTGGAGATCACGACCGACCTTCTGGCCTCCTCATAGCTCTCTTTTATGTGCGCAATATCCTTCTTGTAATTGCCTACGCCAATTGTAGCCGTGAACGCGACTGACCTGTGAATCTCCTCTTTAACCTCCCCGAAGACAAGTTTGATCCGTTCCATGAACCGGCTCCTCTTATTGTAAGTTTCAGAGATCACGAATACGATCTGGTCGCTCATCCTGCTGTACACATAATTCTGAAATTCTCTGCCGGCGATCCGCCTGCTGATGTTCAGAATCCGCCGGATCATTCCGTCAAGCCTGCGGTTCCTCTCCATATCCAGTTCTTGCAGATATTGATCCTTGAACCGGTCAATGTCAACAATAACCGCAATACCGCCAAAGTAAAAATTCCAGTTATAGATTCGGGCGCGGTTGATGATCTCCTCCTTAGACCGTATATTGCCTGTCAGAATATCCTGGACAAACTGTTCCCTATATTCTGTCTCTATCTGCACCGTCGCCATCTGCTTCTGTATCTTAAGCGTCAGGATGATTCCCGCCTGCTCGATCGCAATCTGGTAATAATCCCTGAAAAATTCATCAAACCCGTCAAGCTGCGTTCCAAGGATGATATATCCGTACTCTTCTTCATTAATATGCATCCTGTAGAACTCGTAATTCTCCGATTGTCCGGGCGCCGTCCCCGCATCCACATCCCATCCGTTCCAATCCTCATATATCACACTCGCTTCTTCTGTCCCCGCCGCAAAGTATATCCTGGAAAAGCGGGTGTCTATAAACGCCGTCTCCCGGTGGATATGCTGCCTTAAGAAGGCCAGGATCGCCGGTATCTCCTCATCCTTAAGCACCATCCTGGTAAATGCTTCATGAATGCGCTCTGAGTAGAGCAGCCTTCTCGACTGCCTGTCTACCACCTCCCACAGCACTGGATCGATCACATCCGTAAATGCAAATTCATAGGGAATCGACACGATCGGGAAATTCAGTTCATCCGCCGCCTTAAGGGCGTCTTCCGGGAATTCATGGATAAAACGGTCAAACTTGACCCCCAGGGCAGCGGCTCCGCCTTTATCCAGATTGATTATGAGGGACCGGATATACTCCGGGCAATCCTTCACCACATACCCCGAAGTGATGAGGAATTCCCCGCCTTTCATCCACTTGTAGATATCCGGCGCGTCCATCACGCTGACCGTTCCTACCTCTCTGTCGATCCCTCCCTCACCGGCAACCAGCCTGAATCCCTGGAATACCGGCATTGACATAATCTCTCTTAATCTTAACACTGCTCTTCTCACCGCTTTCTTAGTAATAACTCTCTTTACTCTATTATATATTAAAATATCTCTTTCCTGTTTATCAAATTTATCCAACCTGCCGATATATGTATAAAGTTTCGTTTTAATGTCACATACATAAGAAGCTATGAAATTGAAAGGAGACATTTGACATGATAAAGCGAATTCGAAATCTTAAGATCAGTTTCAAGCTCTACATTCTCGTAGGCATTGCGCTGATCGGTATGCTCATCATCGGAGGCATGTCTTTTAATCTGATGGGAAGACTAAACGAGAAGACCAGCGATATCTCAACAAGCTGGCTTCCAAGCGTAGATACGGGAAGAGCTATGACCGCTGCGCTCTCCAATATCAGACTCAATGAACTAGGCTATCTCACAGCCATTTCCGACGAAATAGAGCAGTTAAGCCTCAAATACGTCGAAAGCGAGAAAGCCAAGATGGACGCGCTTCTTGCCAAATACGAAAGCCTGATCGATCAGGAAGAAAAACCGTATTACGAGAATGCCTTGAACCTCTGGACGCAGTACAGCCAGGCGGACGACAAACTGATGGCGCTGGCAAAGCAGGGCAATACAGATGAAGCCCGTTCTATCTTAGAAGGAGAATGTGTAGAGCTTTATAATTCTCTGAACACCGCTTTCAGCGACATCGTTACATACAACCAGAATGGCAGCGAGGAAGAAACAGCTTCCAGTGAAAGACTTTACCGGAACGCCCTCATCTTCCAGGCCGGCATTATCATAATTATTATTATTATCGGGGTCTTTTTCTCATTCGTGATCATCCGGGGAATCAAGTTCCCGATCTTCGAGATTGAAAAAGCAGCTTCCCGAATGGCTCAGGGCGATCTGGATATAGATATCTCCTACACTTCCAAGGATGAACTTGGTGTTCTGTCCGACCAGGTACGTGAACTGATCCGCAAGCTCCAGATGATCATCGACGACGAGAACAAGTTCCTGGCCCAGATGGCTTCAGGTGATTTTACGGTGGACTCCACCTGCGAGACAGAATACACCGGCGGTTTTAAGCCTCTTTTGATCTCATTCCGGGCGATTGCAGAGAAGCTCAATCACACGATCCTGCAGATCAGCGAGAGTTCGGCTCAGGTTGCCAGCGGTTCCGACCAGGTATCCAGCGGAGCCCAGGCTCTTTCCCAGGGAGCCACCGAGCAGGCCAGCTCCGTTGAAGAGCTTGCCGCTACTATCAATGAGATATCCGAGAAGGTAAAGCAGAACGCGGAGAATGCGCGGCAGGCTAATCACATGGCAGGCGTTGTCGGAAGCGAGATGCAGACGAGCAATCAGAAGATGCAGGAAATGATGCAGGCTATGAACAATATCAGCAATTGTTCCGATGAGATCGGAAAGATCATTAAAACGATCGAGGATATCGCATTCCAGACCAATATCCTTGCGCTGAATGCCGCAGTAGAAGCGGCGCGTGCCGGAACTGCCGGCAAGGGCTTCGCAGTAGTAGCCGATGAAGTGCGTAATCTGGCAGGCAAGAGTGCGGAAGCCTCCAAGAATACTTCTGTTCTGATCGAGAATTCCTTAAGAGCAGTAGAGAACGGAACCCTGATCGCCGATGAGACCGCGCAATCCTTACTCCAGACCGTAAAAGGCGTCGAAGAGGTTGCCAATATCATCAGCCAGATCTCCGAGGCCAGCAACAACCAGGCAGAGGCTATTTCCCAGATCACCATGGGAATCGACCAGATCTCCAGCGTAGTGCAGACCAATTCCGCAACCGCACAGGAGAGCGCGGCAGCCAGTGAAGAGCTGTCAAGCCAGTCCCAGCTTATGAAGGATCTGGTGGGAAGATTCCGGCTGAGGGGATAAGCTATACTTCACCTTATCAAATATATACTAAAGAAGAATCCCGCAGGAATCAGGCGGCTTAATGCAATGATGCGCCAGATTCCCAGACGGGATTCTCTGTTCTAAAGGGACGCCGTCTTAATATAATCCACGAGCCCTTTCCTCTCAATATCGCGGTAGGCCGCCGCCGGCACGCTGACACAGATCAGAAGCGAGATCAATACCGCCGACAATAGCGGCAGCACAGGAATGACAAAGTCTGCCCCTGCATAATTCATCGACTGGTAGAGCCTGTAAGTGACTGCCATTCCGAAAGCTCCCGTGATCACCCAGGCCCCGCCGGCATACATGAGCCCTTCAAGGATCAGCATCCGCTTCACCTGCCTTCCCGTCATCCCGATACTCGCAAGCACGGCTATCTCCACACGCCTGTTCTGAATATTGCCGATAAATGTATTGATATAATTCATAATTCCGATTACGGCAAGAATCAACGCGATTCCGATTCCTACCTCCATCATATTGCCCTGAGCCTTTTCTACCTCTTTCTTCATCTCGATTCTGGATTCATAAGAATAATCCTTTCCGTAGGGGCTGTCATCCAATACGGAAATTATCTCCGCTTCCGTCCCTTCATCATATTCTTCCTGATACTGGATGCCTATTTTAAATATTACCGGTTCTTCTGCAAATTCCTTCACTGCCTGTTCGCTGACGATGATCGTAGGCGGATAACCAAGCAGAGCCGTATAATCATTGGCATCGGCCAGACCGGCAATCTCGAAAGTCAATGTATTCTCTCTGTCTTCATAATCGGCGCAGGTAACTGATTGGCCTGCTACATCACTGTTCTGGAGGTCCAGATCGTTCCGGTACAGCAGACAGGTCTTTCCCGCAAGGAAGTCCTCTTCATCTATCGGCTGCTCTGACAGCTCGTTCAGCGCTTCCAGATCCGCCCTGCCGATCCCCACCAGAGAAGATCCAAAATTCTCCGGGAATTCCTTATACTCATCGATCTCATCCTCATAAGGAATGCTCATCCAGGTCTCATAGAACTCCCGCATCCACATATCGGCAAATTCCGATTCCCAGGGCACGGTTATCTCCGTATAGATCAGCGGCTCCGTCCCGGCCACACCCTTGATATCATTCAATTTGTCAAGTACCTGCCGGTCAAAGATCTGGATACGGTCTTCCTGCTCTTCTTTCTTCATGGTATCATTCCTTACGACCATATCAAAATCCCTGAAATTATAATTATACTCTCTTTCCGCCTGCGAAGTCAGAATCGTCGACATACACAGGAACACCGACATACCTGCTGCCAGAGACAGCATAACAATACCTGCCTTTTTCTTGTCCTTCGTGATCTGCTCCTTCGCCATGCGCCATATCCTCGCTTGCTCGCTTACATCACGGCCAAAATACCCGCGGCCGTTCCTCTCCTTAACTCTTGCGGCATTATGCCTTCTGTCTTCCCGGCGTCTGCCGCCGATGAACCCTTCTTTGCGTTTTACATCAGCCGCCGGCCGGTAGCCAAGGGCCTCCATCGGCGAACATGCGGCCGCGATCTTCATCGGTTTTCTTCCTGCAGCATAGACGGTAATCCCGGTAAGAAGCATAGTCAGAAGCAGAATCGCCGGATGGAACGATACCGTAATCTCTCCGCCCTTCCCCATACGGATTCCCAAGGACTTTATGACGGACGGAACTACAAAGAATGACACGCCGCCTCCCAAGAGTATTCCGCCGGCCGTCCCAATTCCGCCAACCAGAAGCATCTGCCGATGAATCAGGCAATAGATCTGTCTCCCTGTCGTCCCGATCGTCTGCAGCAATCCATAGTAACGGATGCTGCCCGCCACAGACAGATACATGATATTATAGATCAGAAGATATGCGCACAGGCAGGTCACCAACGCAAGCCCCGCGATCCCTGATAATATCTGAATGGAATACGCGAAATCCGCCACAAAAAACAATCTCTGCTTCTTACCCAGCTTCATCGATTCTATAAATGTATCCTGCTCCTCCTGCGAGATCAACTTCTGCCGAAAATCTATCAAAAACCTGCCGGAAGAGACGTCTGCCGGGTCAAAATCCGTCTGCTCATAGAATTTCTCCGACACATAGAATGCGCTTTTCTCTCCAAAGCCCTCCCAGATCCCAGAGATACGGAAGGTCTTTTCACACTTTTTCTCCCTTGCTCCATAGACGGCGGTAAACTCATCACCAACCTTAAGTCCCTGGAATCCGCATTTCTCCAGAGCATATTCCGTCACCATGACTTCATCCTCTTCCACCGGATAATGCCCTTCTACTCTCTCCCGCGCCGGAGCCAGAATCTCATTCCAACAGGTCTCATCTGCCCACATAAGCACCACTTCCGGTGTATTGTCATACTCTGTCTCCTCAATATACCCTGATACAGCGTGTACTCCGAACCTTAGGATATCCTCGTTCTCCCGGCAGGTCTTAAGCTGCTCCTTCGTCACACCGTACATGATCGCATCAAATTCCCCGCCGCTCATACGGATATTCTGTAACCTCTGCATCTCAAAATATGTCACACCGACCGTAAATACACTGAACAGCATGAACGCAGACAGCCAAACTGCCAGAATCATAGTAACACTCCGGCGCCTGTTGCTTCTAAGAGCTCTGCATGCCATCCGGGTCAAAACTTGCGTATTATTGTTCCTAAGCATACAGACCGCGCTCCTTCCTGATCTTCCCGTCCTCAATGCACACGATCCGGTCTGCCATCTGGGCGATATCCTGATCATGGGTGATCAGAACGATCGTCTGCTGAAACTGCTTCGCCGCCGCCTTCAATAATCCCAATACATCATGGCCGGACGCTGTATCCAGGTTCCCGGTAGGCTCATCCGCAAGGATAATGGCGGGCTTCGACGCAAGCGCTCTTGCAATGGCCGCTCTCTGCTGCTGGCCGCCGGACAGATTACCCGGAAATGCTTCCCCCTTCTCCGTAAGCTTCAGCACATCCAGAATCTCTTCCACGAATTCCCAGTCCACCCTCTTTCCGTCCAGCTCTATGGGAAGAACCACATTTTCATAGATATTCAGATCCGGCACAAGATTATAATTCTGGAATATGAATCCCACCTTCCTCCTCCTGAACACCGCAAGCTCCTCCTTCGTCATGCCGGACAAATTTCTCCCCGCCACATATACGTCGCCTTCCGTAGGCGTATCCAGACCGCCCACCATATGAAGAAGCGTACTCTTGCCGCTTCCCGACCTTCCGATGATCGCAACGAATTCCTGTTCTCTGACCGTAAAATCCACACCGTCCAATGCCTTGACCACATTGTCGCCCAGCCTGTAATATTTTTTTAACCCTCTTGTCTCTACCATATTTGACTCCATGTTTTTGCTCCTTTCTGCCAAAAAAATAGTACCATATCCAGCCTGTCACCTGCTATCTGCTGAACATAGTACCATCTTATCAGACAAAAATCACAAAGCTGTCACAATGCAGGATTATCACGAAACTGTGATTTTTATAATTCCTACTAAAAGAATATCACAATGCCGGCTTGTCAGCATCCAGCTTGATTAATTCAATTAGGCAAATATAGATTGAATTCCGAACCTTCGCCCTCCTGCGACCGTACCTCGATATACCCATTCTGCAATTCCAGGATCTTCCTTGCCAGATATAACCCAATACCGATACCGCTCTCATCATGGATCTCCGGCTCCCTGTAAAAACGTGTGAAGATCTCCGCCTGACGTTCGGGCGCGATTCCCTTTCCCGTATCGCGCACACTGATCTTCGCAAATACCTCCTGACACTTCACCGCAACATGGATACTCCCGCCGGATTCCGTATATTTTACCGCATTATCCAACACATTGAAGACTGCTTCCTCCGTCCACTTACTGTCATGCCTTACCATAAGATCTTCGTCGCAGTCTACAGACAGCTCTATCCCCTTCTTCGCCGCGGACGGCACGATCTCTCCCACTGCTCCTGCTATCGTCTCGTACAGCTTCGTCTCCTGCTGCCGGATGTGGATCATTCCCGTCTCCAGCCTGGACATCTTAACCATACTCTGCAAGAGAAAATCCAGCTTCTCCGTCTGTCCTTCCAGATGGTCAAGGAATTCCCGCCCCTTCCCTGAGAGTTCTTCTTCCTGCAAGAATTCCAGATACAGCTTCATATTGGCAATAGGCGTCTTAGTCTGATGGGAAATATCAGAGATCAGCTCCTTCATCAGTTCCTTCTCACGTCTTCCCGCCTCTTCCTTCTTCGTCCAGATACGATTCACCCGCCAAAGCTTTTCCCCGCATTTGCCCCAGAGAGAATCTGTGATATCTTCCCCTCCTTCTGATATACCCTTCTCGGATATGATATCGTCAAGCGCATTCTCAACCTTCTCTTCAAACCTATAAACATCCCTATTAAGCCGGTACATCCTCCACACGGCAGCAACCGCCGCTCCTGCGGCTGACACCGCAACAATCACTGACCAATCCATTGATATCCCATCCCGTATACATTTGAAATATACTTGTGCTGCTCATCTTCGATCTTCCCCCTGAGACGGTTGACATTCACCGCCAACGCGTGCTTGTCCATCAACTGACCTCCGTTCTCCCACAATCGGTCCAGGAGAATACTGTAGGTGAGAAGCCGCTCCTTATTCAGTACGAACTCCCTCAGAAGACGCAGCTCGGTGGGCGTGACGCTGCACTCCTCTCCGAGTATAAATACCTTCGCCCGATTTAAGTCAATCTTCAGATTCCCGTCGTCAAAAATGCTGTCGTCATCATTTTTCACACGTTTCAAGATCACGTCTATTTTCCTGAGAAGTATTCTCATGGAAAATGGCTTGATCACGTAGTCCTCCGCGCCCAGATCATATCCTTCCAATACGTCCTCCTCCATATCCCGTGCTGTCAGGAATAATACGGGAGTATTCTTCTGTTCCTTCACCCATTTGCAGAAGCCGAAGCCGTCTCCGTCCGGGAGGTTGACATCCAGTATGATCAGCCGCACTTCTTCTTTTCTGTATATTTCCCTGGCTTCTCTGACAGAAGATGCTTGGACTGCCGTGTATTTATTCTTCTCTATTGCATAACAGAGAGCCATGTTAAGCTCTCTGTCGTCTTCTACGATTAATATTTTCTGCATGGAATCTACCTTCTGCATTACTTACAATGTGGTAACTGACTCAAGGCATAAGACATGATACCCTGTCAATCTGACGGCGCCGCATATTTTCTCTCCTGAAAACATGTCTTTCATCTCCTGCTTTACCCGAATCTCTTGCTCCTCAGGTGAATAATTCAATATGAAAATATACCGTTTCCCATTCTTCTCTCTGACGCACAATTCACATTCTTCCGGAAGTTCGAGCTGTGCTCTGTATGGCTCCAAAATCCCCAGATAGCTAAGCAATGCCTGCACGGTATCTCTGGTAAACGTTCCTCCAAAATGAATCACCCTTCCCGCTCCGACCGCACGTTCCGTCAGCGCAGGCTTTCCTTCATAATAGTTGGACGCAAAACAAGCCAACACCTTCACATCCTCCTTTTCCGTCTCCAGGATATCATTGAAGATGCCTGTATCAAGCTTCTTGCCGTTCCACTCCATACATACCTGCCCGTCCATAGCTCCGACAAAGGTAAATTCTTCCACGGACGTACCGCTAAGCTGTGCAAGTTCCCCCGGCATCGGCATCATCACACATCTTCCGTGCTCCTCCTTCTGCCCTGTGCGGGCGCCGATAATGAGACATCCGCCCTTCTCTGCATAATCTCTTAGAAGCTTCGCTCTTCGCTCCGTCAGAATCAGTCCGTGAGGATAGAACAGCACCGGATAATCCTTCAAATCCCCATACTCCGTGCCGTCTGTCAGCAGCACATAATCCATTGGTGTATGACTCAATTGAGACGCTGCGAAAATCTCTTTCTTACTTGCCTTCTCTACCCGCCTGTGCCATACGTCCACATCCGCATCCCATAGATTGTCATAATCCTCCAACACACCAAAGCTCGCCCGATATGCGGCGCCTGCCAGCTCACGGATCGAACGCAGACGCTCATGAAGCGCCCTGATCTCCCTAAGCTTCCTGTTATCCCTGTTATCATAATCCAGGATACCGTGCCAGTAGATCTCTGTTCCCACTGTACAGGTACGCCATCTAAAGAAACTCACATAGTCTGCTCCGTGGGCGATACTCTGCATCGCCCAGAGCGTCATCTGCCCAGGCTTCGGCGCAGGCGCTTCCATCCGGGTATTCCAACCGTTCGCCCCCGACTGCTGCTCCATAATGCCGAAATGCGGACAGACAGAACGCACCCTGGATAAATGGTTGCTCCACTTCCTGTCATTCAGGCCGCGGTTATGCACCGGATCTTCTGAAAGACAATATGCAAAATTCGGATAAGAATCATAAGTATATACATCCAGCGCTTCATCCATCAGTCTGTGGTTATCAAGATGATCAAACATACCGTTTGTCGTGATAAAATCTCCCGGCTTCTTATATTTCCTGATAATATCGCTCTGCATCCTGCAGAATGCAATAGCGCTCTCCGACACAAACCTATAGTATTCCAGAGTCAGGTGAGGATTCGAAGTATTATGAATGGTCGTGCGCGGCACATAGACCTCATCCCAACTCGTGTACTCCTGATTCCAGAATATCATTCCCAACTCTCGGTTCAGATTCTCCAGTGTACCGTATTTTCCTTCCAGATATTTACGGAACGCAGCCGTATCACTCTCCGAATAGAATACATCCACCTCGCAGTTGATCTCATTATCGATCTGCCAGCCGATCACACTTGGATGTGCTGCATAATGTCCTGCAAATTTCTCTACGATACGGGCGCTCAATTCCTGATAAACCGGTGAATTATAATTATAGTGCCTGCGCATGCCGTGCCGGAACTTCACCCCGTCCATCCGGCAGTTGAGCACCTCTGGATACTTCTCCGTCAGCCAGGCAGGAGGCGTTGCCGTCGGCGTACCAAATATCACCTTCATATCTGCTTCTCTGACTACATTAAGGAACTCATCAAAGAACTCATAGGTGAATTCCCCTTCCCGCGGCTCCACCTTGCTCCAGGCAAATTCCCCGATACGGATCGTCTCGATCCCGGCCGCCTTCATCCGCATCAAGTCCGCTTCCCATAGAGATCTGTCCCAATGCTCCGGGTAATAACAAGTACCTAATGATATGGTTTCCCATTGAAAATTCTGCTGTTTTCTCATTGATTCACTCTCCTGATCTGGATTGTTATGTATTGACATATTCATGTAATCCCCTTTTTTCTCGTTCTCACTCCTTCACTCAGATTAAATTATACTCCTATTTCAAGAATACTCAACCCTTCTTTCCCAATAATGTCTCTACAAAAATATTTCCAATATCCGGAGCTTCAATGCCCCGGCGCAGTACAGAACCCTGTCTAATATATAGGCATCCATTCCTTCTTCCCCATTTTCTATCTTCTTTTTAATGTCCGGCAGGAACAGATAACTTCCTTTTTGAAATTTATCCAGATCACCTATATCCGTCAGTTCAAAGGGCAGGATTCCCCAATTGATCAGATTCGCCCTGTATCTTCTGGCTGCATAAGATATTGTCAGATCGGCCATACCGCCTAAGACTTTCTGGCAGGAAGCTTCCTACTCTCTAGCAGATCCGTCTCCGGGTTTTCTGGCATAGATGCTGCTCCCGATTCCGATCCTGTCCTTCCTAATCTGTGCCGCAGTCATGGGAATTCCCATAGCCTGGACACTGAACAGAAGCACCGCTCCGCAGAGGATTGCAACGCCGTCTTTGTTCACCGTCGCACCAAGAGGAATTCCATGAGAAGCTACCGTTTCATCACATTCAAAGTTCTTCGTCGCTACATCCATACTTGCCGGAATTGTCGCGCCGCTGCTGCACGAACTGAATACTGTTGCAAAAATCGGGAATGCTTTCTTTAAGAAAGTAACCGGATTGATTCCCGTAAATATCCAGCACAATACACAGTCAAAGTCCCCGCTGCAAGCAACGGAGCATCAAATTTGTAGCGCTTCAGAGCAGCGGGGTATTTGACCCTCACGGCAGTCGCCAAATGTGCATGCAAACATGCCCGCTTGGCTCGTTGCTCGCGGGAATAAACCCATAATGAATCACTTCCCCTCCGTAGTCTCCAGAACCCCCTGCTTCTCCCACACGTGGTAAGAAGATTACATTACCTCTTCAGACCGCCGCAAATCTCGTCCTTATGGTATACTCCTTTCAAAGGAGGCGGTACATATGAATCCAAACACAGAGAAATATGCTCGGCAAACATATGTTTTTCTTTGTATCTCAATAAGTCGGTTACATCGTAAGCGTTGGCCTGGCCTGCTCCGGCGCTTCCTGAGCCACCATTTCATAAGCGGGCCGAAGGATCAGATCAAGCCTTGCTGCGATATAGCTCTTATAAAACTGCCTCTGCAGGTCCGTCAGATACAGAACTTCGTCAATAAACGATCCAATCCGTTCCATGTCCACTCTCTCATAGATGCGTTTAACGGCCTGACCGCAATCCTCGTCCTCTGCCCGGAGCAAGAAATCATAGTAATTGATTTTCCGTCCCCTCTGCTTGAGTGCGGAGGTGGGAAAACGAAAGATTCTCATATCCCTCTCTACCGGATCGTTCAATACCTTACGCATCACTTCCTCATCTGCCTGGGGCAACAGACAACTTCCACAGTCAAAGACCGGCGCGATACTGCTCTTTTTCTCCGCCGGGTCATAGAGGAATCCCCAATTTCCATTGTGGCGGTCAAAATTTCCAAGCAGCGCATCTGCCACGAACATATCCCAAAAATAAGCCTTTAGCCGGACAGGATCAACAAATTGCTGCTTATCGATGGTTTCCAAAACATCCTCCAACTCTGTTCCGCTCCCATTGGAGTCAGAATCCAGAATGGTGTTCTTAATCGAGCAGAAATCCAAAAGTTGCTTTCCCTCCACCGTAAAATCCAGGCAGGCGCACACTGCCTTCGTCTTTCCGGCGATGGTAAACGTACCCAGCATCGTTTTCTGGGCCTCTATGCCGAGAAAGTTAAAAATGCCGCTGGCAATGTGTTCGCTGAAGCAACTGTTGGTATAGGACAGCTCAGTGGGCTTTCCCTCTCCGGAAGGAGGGAATTTCAGCATATACTGATTCCCCTCAAATTCCACTGCGATCTTTTTTCCGTTTGCCCCGTTATAAGCCCGCCCAGGCATCCGTCTGCAGTTTGTGAAATCAATGGTTCTATTCATATCCTCGTTCCCTCCACAAATATTTCTGCCGCAGATACTCTGCGTGTTCCGGCGTGATTGCACCGTCATTGATCTGTGCAATATTGATGCTGCCATACAGCTCTCCCCACAGGCAGTCCAAATAGGACACGCCTTTTTTCAAACCGTCCTTATACGCATCCAGATCATGCTGCAGGTATTCCGGCAATCCCTTCTCATAGATGTGTTCTCTTTCTGTTGCCCGGATTCCGTCCTCCGTCAAAATCTCCATGGAAACGCCAAGAGCCCTTGCGATTTTATAGATGGTTTCAGCCGAGCATTTTTCCAACCGAGTTTTACCACTGCAGATATCACTCAGAGTTGCATGGGGAATGCCTGCCTCCACTGCAAGACGATATTTTGTCATATTTTGCTTTTTCAACAGTGTGTCCAGGATCATCGTCCTCACTCCCTTCGATACTATTGTATCGGCATACCGAAATAATAGCAAGGGAAACCGGACGAGTTACAAAAAAAACATCCGTTCTTCCACAAAAATAGGAGTACTCCCGTTCTCAGCAGAAATACTCCCTTCACTCCAAATTGTCACCCGGCTTCGCAAATCTAAATCTATACAGTCTGTTTCCCATACTGTTCCAAATAGGCGGCTGCCTGTTCTAATGACACGCCAATCCGTTCCTGAATCCTCTTCAGGAGCATCGCATCATCAAGACCTTCTTCCTGCCCAAGTTCAATTAGCAGCTGCGCTTTTCCCTGACTTATACCTTGACTTATACCTTGACTTATACCTTGACTTATACCTTGACTTATACCTTGACTTATACCTTGACTTATACCTTGACGAATCAATCTCTCCGACTCTGTCTCAATTACTTTTCCGCCCATAATACTCACCAGCCTTTCCTCATTTTTATTTCCATTTGTAATATGTGTAATAATGGTATTTATAAATCCCTTTAAGTCGATCAGTTCATAATCGGTCAATTCCTCCGCTTCATACAAGCGAACCAGTTCATTCCTGAAATATTCCAAATCCCGTTCTGCGTTCTCTATACTTCCTTCAGATATCATATCCTTTTCATACCTTGCAATATAGAACGGAATATAAGGGAACAGCTTCTTTTCAACAATATATTCCTTTGTAAATTCTTCCAAGATTACGTTTGTGGATTCGTAATTTACTTCCTGCCCGTCCGGAAACGTAAAAGTAATTTTCGTAGTCTTCGGAGTTCTTTCCGTCCGTTTGACATAGATTACGGAAAATCTCGGCATAGGAATCGTCGCATGTCCGATATCCCATGTTGCGAACTGCCTCGCAACAATGAACGCATATTCTGCAATCCTGATTGCCATAGAGCCGTCATCATAGCTCTGACACTCCAACACGTAAACCTCACTCCCGATCTTAATCAGGAAATCAGAAATCTGCTCTTCTATTTCCTTGCTCCCATCTACTGTCTCGCTTTCAGTCAAGTATCCTTCTGACGGTAAAATTTCTACTTTTGTATCTAACGGATACTCTTTCTCGAAAACATCATTAATTACGGATATAAACAATCTCTTGTGCTTACTCTTCATAGTCTTAAACACATTATCGTAATCCGGTGTCTTTTTCTGCATATTTTATCCCTTCACAATATTCCTCATCTCTAAAGCAAAATATCTTATTTTTATTATATCGTGATTTTCCCATTCTGACAACAGAGAAATCAAGCACGACAATCCATCCCAGCCAACGGAATCTCACTCACTCCAGTTTAATCCCTTTCAATAACTCTCCAAAAGACGTTCCAATAGATTTCTCCTGGTATTTTCTTTTCTTCTTTTTATCATAAGACTTCTGGGAATCACTTCTTTTTTTCTTATAATGCCGTTCGGTATCTCCCCTCACGGCTTCTCTCACCTCAGGAACCGAAATCCTATTACCTACACGCCCCTTATAATCACTCATTTGCACATTCCGCTTCTTTCTCCCACCAGGATTTATAATTCTTTTCCGCCTTTTCTCCTACTCTTTATTATACTCTTCTAATCAGAATACTCAACCCTTTCACCTATAATAAGCAGTAACCGGATGCTTTCAGGCTCTGCTCTATGGCACGGTCAGCGCAGTGAATGCGCAGACCTGTCTGAACTATCACGGAGCCTTTCAGCTATCTTTTTTATAAACTGATTCTTTTCCAGTTCTCCCGTCTGATATGTGATGCTTTTCGTCACCTCTTCTGACAGGAAAAGATTATACAGCCTTGTTTCAAAGATACGGTTAGCAACCACTGCCTGCCCATCTCTTTCAGTTATAAACCCAAACATTGCCCCTATGTCAATCGCGAAATTGTCTGGGTTATATGGATAACTCTCTCCTCTAAAAAGAATTGCATAAATTATCTTCCTTAATTCTGGATAATCGGCCATACCAACTATCCGACACACCCTGATCACCTCTGTTTTCATCGATCAGCTTGCATATCTTAGATACCAGATACGGGTAACCGGACGTATATCCATAGATTGCGGCTGCAACTTTATGAATCTCCATCTCTGCATTTTTATCCGCAGCATAGGCACGCAGCATCCCGGCAATATCAGACGTTGTAAAACTCATATCCACACAAAAATCTGCCGCAATATTCCATGGGCTGTTATATCGATGTTCCTCATCCTTTCGGATCCGTTGTCTTAGATTCTTGATATCATATACTCCGGCAAGTATGACAGATTGGAAAACCGGACGGGTCGTTCTTTTTAAATACTTACTCCTAATCATGCCCAAAAAATCCAGAAACACCTTATGGCCACTTGCCAGATCAACTTCATCAATCATCAGGACTACGGGACGCTTTGCCGCGCCGCATAACTCAGATATCATAGCAGAAAGGCTAAATAAATCTTCTATACTGTTATTTTGAACCACTTCATATACGATATTTTTTACAGGAGTTTCTACCAACGGAACTTCATCATAACGTATAGCATCATATAAAAGCTTACATATCATACTGCAAAAAGAAGCTTCTTTTTCAAAAACAGAATCACCCACCCCCTCAAAGCTGACAGAAAATACCGTATATTTCACAGAAAGATATTGCACCATGAGATTCAGAAGGGTTGTCTTCCCATACTGTCTTGCACGGTTTATCGTAAAATACTTCTTATTGTCAACTAATTTTTCAATCTCTTTCAGACGGCTTTCCATATCTACCATATAATTCTCTTCTGAGTAACAGGTACCGTTTATATTAAAGGTTTTATTCAACGATCTCACCTTACTTTAAATCACAACCTTCTCTTCTCTCCATTTCACTAAAAACCTTTATTTTCTCTTTCAATCCTTCCATTCAATTTCACCATATCTTCCCGTCATTCTTCCTCTTCCTCCGCCGGCCTCCACGCCTGCCCGAACTTCACATCCTTGAACAGCGCCGCAAGCCCTGTGATCTGCTTAAGCCTTAAGATCTCATCCCGGTCCATCCCCAGATGCTTGGAGATCCACGCGTCTGACCGCCCCAGCTCATGCAATTCCTTCACAATATTCCCCATCAGGTCCACATCATGGCTTCCCCTCGCACGGTTATGCCTGATCGTACTCGCGATCCGCTGATCCATAGGCTTATTGATCACAGAGACCGGAAGCATCCCCTTCTCCCTATCGTAGATATCCTGATGCTCCAGCATGATCCGATACCGATGGAAACCGTCCACGATCACATATTGATCCTCTGCTTTATTATGATAACAGACGATCGGCATGGTATAACCGTCGTTCTTAATACTCTCATAGAGCAGTTTCATCTCCGGCGGAGCAACGCTGTTAGGATTATAGGTATTCGGCACGACCTTCTCAACCGGAACAGAGATCACATTATAAACCGGGCTCTTATATTCCATAATTCATTTCCTCCACACTCTTGTATTTGCGCCTGATCGCATCGATCCGTTTCTGCTGCTCCCTGGTCATGCCAAATCCCATGGAACGGCAGATATGATCGTTTTTCAGGATACAGCAGCACATCCTCTTCCAGCTCGGGATATCCTTAGTCAGCTTGATATCGTCGGTATCATCCGGGATCTTACCGATGAATACGATCCTGGATTTCTTATTCAGCGTATAGTTCGATACCCCGTTGCGCTTAATCTGATAGCCGTGCTCCGTAAGCTCCTGTATCACGTCTTCATCCAGCCCGCCTCCCGTCTCGTGCCAGAACTTGATAGACGTATTGAATTTCTTAACGTAATTATTTCTCAGGCGGATCGGCAGTGTATCCAGAAGAAACATGGTATAAGACTTCCAGGTATGCCCCTGGGGCAGCGATATATTCCGATAGCCCATTGCCTTCGTACGCCCATAGATCGCGCCGAAATTCGCCCCCTTCACTCTTCCGACCAGCTTCACCCAGATCTCCGGGTCGATCACCCTGTACAGATTAAGAGAATCCTTCGAGTAATCATTAAACGGAGAGGCCACCCTCATCTGTGAGATCTTTAAACCTGCCATATAATACAGGTCGTACAGATGATTATAGTCATAATCAAATATATAATTCGCATGCCATACATCGCCTGCAGACCAGTCATACAGCGGAGACGCACACCAGACATCCTTGAACTGCTTCGTGATCCAGCATCTTCCCTTATAACCGAACTTCTTATTTAAAAATCCGCTGTATCTCTGCAGAGATTCGTCCGCCCTTATCCCAAGAAGACAGACGGTCTTCCCGTTGCCGTGAGCCATCCTGTACCAACGCCCGAACTGCTTCGCAAGATCTTCCTGGTGCATACGGTAGCGGTACGTCGTGATAGGATTGGCATTCAGGCTGACGACGTATTTCTTCCTGGGCATCTTTCTGACCCATAATTCCTCCTTCTTATCATCCCACGGATACCAGTACATCTCATAACTGCTGAGAGCCGTCCTGGTTGCCATCGGAAGGCACACCCAGTACGGCTCTACTTTATCCTTAATCCGCTCAAACGTACGCTCCACATATTCTGTCGTTACCGTGTACTGTGCCTCAAAGTCCTGATGGAAGACGCCTACCCTCTTATGCGGCGCATACTTCTGCTGATAATCCATCACCAGGTTCAGCAGCAGGCCGCTGTCCTTTCCTCCTGAAAAAGAAATATATATATTGTCAAATTCCTCAAAAATAAACCGCAATCGTTCCTGAAAGGCTTCATAAACATTCTGTCCTAAATATTCCCGTATCATATCCATCTCCCAAGTTAAATTACCATTTTCTGGAAACTATATGATTGTTAATTTAGCACAGAATATGATTAAATTCAATAAAATTAACTAAAATCCGACAATTTTTGAGTAAATAAGTTACTGTACAAAATGAAAAATTTCAGTTATATTAAAGACAATGATATGAAGCAAGGAGGCTGTATCCCTATGATCTCAACTCTTGGACTGTCTATTAAAGCACTTAAAAAAGAGCCTTTTTCAGGCTCTCACTGCGGAATGCGCTATTATCTGACCCTGGCCGACGAACGGCTGACGGTATACCTGTATCCAGAACCCTGGTGCTTCGAGGCAACACCCGAAGACCAGAAGGAGAGGAATGATTTCCCGTTTACCCAGGAAGGACTTGACGAAGCTGTTGTGTGGATAAACGAACGGTTTGAGGCAGAACGCGAGCGCTTTAGTCCGTGATCATCTGCCGATCCTCGCTACATCTATCTTAACGCCCTGGTTACGAAGTTGTTCGAGGATCTCCACGTCCGCATATTCGTCCGTGATAAATACATCCAGATCGGATATGTCCGCAAATTTGGCAAAGGAAACATTCTCCAGCTTCGAGCTGTCTGTAAGGAGGATGCGCTGCTTTGAATTCTCGATGATACGTTCCTTCAAAAGGGCCGTATCCAATTGGGGAGTCGTCGCGCCCTTCTTCATGCTGACCCCATTCGCCCCCATGAAGAATATATCTACGTTCAATTTTGCGATGGCTTCCATCGAGGTATTGCCTACCATATAATGATGCCCTTTTCTCACTTCTCCCCCCGCTATAAATAAGGAAACCTCCGTATTGCTGTCCAGGAAACCTGCAATATTCAGGTCATATGTAACCACCATCAGCTTCTTAAACCCTTTCAGCAGCTTCGCAAGCTCATATACCGTTGTTCCTGCATCCATCGCAATACAGTCGCCTTCGTTGATGTACTTTAAGGCTTCTCTTGCTATACACTGCTTTTCTTTTTGGAATTTATCGTTTTTCTCATTTGTTACCGGTTCAAAATTCGTCTGAGTGTTCGCAAGCGCACCTCCGTGTGTCCTCTTAATCAACCCTTTCTCATGTAATTCATTCAGATCGTTCCGAATGGTAGCCGGTGATACGGAAAACTCTTCGCACAGATCTCCTACCGTCACTCGCATATTCTTATTCACATAGGTAAGTATCTGACGCTTACGCTCTTCCGCAAACATTCCGGCTTCACTTTGACTGTTCACTGCTTGTCCTCCTCTCCATTTCCATGGCAATTTCGCCCTCACAGTTCTGATTATACATCACACGCTCTCCACTTGCAAATATCTAAGATTTTAATGCCTTGCAATAAGGCGATAATTCTTTTGCATAGCGGTTATACTGTTCCTTCAGTTCTGCATAGCGTCCGGCAAGCTCTCTGTTGGGCCTGTATACTTCTTTTACATGCACATGCTCCTCTGCCGCCTTCCTCACGTCCCCAAAAAGCCCGATACCGTCCGCCGCGAGCAGGCAGGCTCCCCAAAGCGCGATATCCTCTCTGTCCAGCCTTTCAAAGGTCTTCTGGCTTACATCCGCCAACATCTGGGTCCATACCCTCGATCTTGCTCCCCCGCCTATGATCTTCACGGTATCCTGACCGCAATCAGGATACTTGGCATTGATCCGGTCAATCGCCGTTGATACCGCGTAAGAGAAGCTCTCCTGCAATGCCCGGTAGAAGTGTTCTTCCCTGTGCACCCAGTTAAATCCCATCCATACACCTTTTAGAGCGCCGTCAAAAGGCATGGCCGTGCCGCCCATCATCCCGATTGCCATCAGGCCTTCACTTCCTGGCGGAATCTGACCGACCTTCGCGTCCATCCGGGCAAATGCCTCCCTCAAGGATTCCTCTCCCTTTCTGGCAAAATGATCCATAAACCAGTTCAGCGTAATCCCGGAACCCGGTATATAATAGTGCGCATACAGATCATCGGGAAACGCGCCGTCAAGTATATCAAAATATCTCTGCTCATAATCCGGCCGGAAATCATCAACCAGGCAGCTAAGCCCGGCATAGGATGCCGCTTCGAAGATCATATCGCCCTTTTTCAGCACGTTAGCCCCTACACATCCTGCAATCTTGTCCCCGGCGCCGGAGATCAGTGCAATTCCGCTCCTAAGCCCCGTCGTCTCCGCCGCCTTCTTCGACAGGTGACCCACGATCTCATTCGACTGGGATATCCTTGGCAGAAATCGTTCCGGTATCTTAAGCTTCTCACAGATCACCTCCGACCAGCTCCGATTCTTCACATCCGCAAGTCCTGTCCACGCCAGGAAAGACCCGTCCATAACAGCCTCATCGATCGGCACTTCGCCCAGCTTACCGATCACATATCCGCTGATCATAAGGTATTTGGCGATCCGGTCGGCTTCCCTGGGATAATCATTCTTAAACCATTCGTATTTCGTAGAAAACAACGGCGAATTCGTCCCCGAGATACTTAAGAATTCATCGGACAATTGTTTCATCTGCTTTTCTGCATAGGGAGTGAATCTTGTATCCAGAGAACAGGACCATCCAGTCACATCATTCCAGTTCTTATCCACGCCCATAAAGCCTGCCATCTGTCCCGTGAAGGCGATCGCTTCAACATCCTTCAGCCTGTCCGGTATCTGATCCGCGGCCTTTCGGATGCACCGGATCACAGAATCCACCAGCTCCTCGCCGTGCTGGATAAATATTCCGGGAGCCGGACGCTCGTCTCTTACCGCCTCACTTGCGACGGCAATGCATTCACCGTTCAGATCATAAACCCCGCTTTTCACAAAGCTTGTCCCCAGATCAACTGCCATCAGAAGCTCTCTTACCATACTATCCCTCCGTCATTTCAAATAATACTTTAGTATATGGAAATCTCTTCTCCGCCATATCTTTCACTATCTCAGGCATTCTATCCAACGGAAAAACATGGGTGATCAAAGGCTCAAAAGATAATCTCCCCTCCTTCAGATATCGGATAATATCCGTCCATTCCCTTCCGGGATAAGGCGCAGAATAAGAATTCCAGGATCCGGTCATGCGGATCTCTCTCCGCACGATCCTTTCGAATGTTTCAGCCGGGAATACAACATCCCTATGCGCAGTTCCCAGGAACAGGACCTCTCCCTGGCTTTTCACTGCGCGGATACATTGTTCCTGCGTAACCGGAGTACCCGCCGTCTCTACCGCCGCATGAACACCATCCTTGAATATCTGCCGGATCCGTTCAACCGGATCCTCTTCCAAAGAATGAATCGTAACATCCGCGCCCATTTTCTGCGCAAGCTTTAATTTTTCATGATCGATGTCTACCGCAATGACCTTCCCGGCGCCCAACAGTTTCATCTGACTGACCGCCAGCAGTCCGATCGCCCCGCAGCCGAATACGGCAGCCGTCCCTTCTTTGGCCAGCCGAAGCTTATTGAGTCCGTGAAGCGTTACCGCTGCAGGTTCTATCAGCGCCGCTTCCCTGTAGGATACGGTCTCTGAAAGAAGTAACAGATTATCCTCAGGAACCGCCGCATATTCTGCGAATCCCCCGTCTCTTCTGGATCCAAGGAAATCATAAGCTTCACATTGTCCGTAGAATCCCTGCCGGCACATCTCACACCTTCTGCACGGCATCAACGGTGTGATCACCACCCGGTCTCCCGCTGAGAACTTCGTAACCAAACTGCCGCACTCTGCGATCTCGCCGGAGAATTCATGCCCCGGCGTACACGGGAAATGATACGTTCCGGTACTCATGATCCTTGGAATGTCACTGCCGCATATTCCTGCCGCATGGACCTTCACCAATACCTGTCCCGGTTCTGGCTTTGGCCGCTCTGTCTCCTCGATTCTAAGATCACCCGGCCGATATAGTCTGGCTGCCCGCATATTATATTATTTCCCCTTTCTAATCGAATCTAATCGCTGTCTTCAGTCCTTTTCCTGCCATAGCATGCCGGAATGCTTCCTGAATATCGTCGATTCCAAACGTATCCGTGATCAATCCGGCTATATCCGTCTGATCGGTCGCAATAATATTCATTGCGTCTTTATACTGCTTCAGACTGGAGCCGGTAGTCGCCACAACCGTCAACTCCTTGTAATGGATCAGATTGGTATGAAGCCCCACCTCATCCCGGCCGCTTGGAAGCCCGCCGAAGAAACTGATCCGCCCCAGGGGAGCCGCCAGTTCCAACGCCTGTGCCTGAACTGCCGGTACAGAACATGCCGTGATCACCACATCTGCCCCATGTCCTTCTGTCTCCCTCTTTAATGCCGCTTCCAGCTCTTCTTTCGAAGTATCTATCAATGTAAAGTCACCGAACATCCTCATCTGTTCCAGACGGGATGCAGACAGATCGGCCATGATCACCTTCGCCGCACCCGCTCTCTGATGAAGAATTGCGTGCATAGCCCCGATAGGGCCTGCACCGATGATCAGAACATAATCCGTCGGCTTCGTCTGCAGCATTTGGAAAGAATTAAAACAGCAGGAGAACGGCTCCGCGAGCACTGCCTCCTCGTAACTCATCCCTTCCGGAATCTGAATAACATTCCCATGGATCACAGCTTCATAAGGAATCTTCATATATTCCTCGAAACCGCCGTCATAGCTGATTCCAAAAGCCTCATACTCCGGACACATATGATTATATCCCCGGATACACATATCACAGACTCCGCACCCTACATTGGGCGCGACTGCAACCCTCTGCCCGGTTTTAAAGCCTCTGACCTCAGCGCCGACTTTCACAAGCTCTCCCACCAGCTCGTGTCCGAGTACACGCTTGGCGCCTTCAGGAATCTTAAAATGTCCGAACCGGAATATGCGCTGATCTGTCCCGCAGATGCAGGCAAGCTTGATCTTTAATAACATTTCCCTGTCCGTAATATCAGGAATCGGCACTTCTTCTACCCGGATCTCTTCTTTGTCGCAGTAATACGCAGCTTTCATTTTGAAAACCTCCATTTTTATAATCGTTTATTGTTCTTTTGTTTCTTATTTTGTATTATGATATTACTTTTTTGTTATTTTGTCAATTGTTTTATATTGTTTTTTATTGTTTTCTAGCTTTTATTATTTTTATTTATTGACAACTATTATTTTTTGGTCTATATTTTTAATTAAACAGACAACAGAAAGGAGATGGAGTATCTATGAACCATTATATTCCCGCAACCCAGCCCACCATCTATTTTATAGGAGTGACAACCGGAAGCTCTTCCATTATGAAGGTATTTCCCAAATGGGCAAAAGCGCTCCATTTGGATGACGCCGTTATCAAAGGAATGGATTTTCAACCTCATTCAGACCCGGAGAGTTACCGCGAGGCAGTAACTTTCATAAAAAATGATCCCTTATCCTTAGGGGCTTTGGTAACCACGCATAAGATCGACTTATTTAATTCCTGCAAAGACTTATTTGACTATATTGATCCTTTTGCTGAGCAGCTAGGCGAAGTATCCTCTATTTCCAAAAAGGACGGCAAGCTCTGCGCACACGCAAAGGATCCGATCTCCAGCGGGCTGGCCCTGGAAAACTTTGTGCCTGAGAATTTCTGGAACGACTATAACGGCGATGTTCTGCTGATCGGCGCCGGAGGAAGCTCTCTTGCAATGTCCGTATATTTTACCCAGGAAAAATTCGGCACAAATGTCCCCAAACACATTATCATTGCCAACCGCAGCCAGCCGAGACTGGATTCTGCAAAGGAGATCTTAAAGGGCCTGAATCCCCAGACCAGCTTCGAATTCATACTGAATCCGACACCGGCAGACAACGACAAGACTCTCGCGTCATTGAAGCCGCACTCTGTCATCGTCAACGCTACCGGACTTGGGAAAGACGCCCCCGGATCGCCGCTGACCGACGGCTGCCAGTTCCCTGCCGACAGTTATGTATGGGAGATCAACTATCGGGGCGACCTGATCTTCAAGAATCAGGCCGAATCTCAGGCAGGCAGCAAAAACCTGCACGTAGAAGACGGATGGACTTATTTTATCCACGGCTGGACACAGGTAATCTCCGAAGTATTTCATATTGAGATCAAAGGCGCATTATTAGAAGAGTTAAGCAGCATAGCAAAGAATTGAAAGGAGTAATTCTATGAATCATTTTAATTGGGACAAGAGCTTTTTAGTTGACTTTGACACCGTAACAGGCATCTCCAAGACCGCAGAAACAACAAAACGTTACTTATCGCAGATGAAAGATATGTTTACTGATCCGGCGGCCGCAGAAGAGATCTTAAAAACCGAAGATCCTCTGGTCTATGAATTCTATGAGCTCGGCTGTCCTGAACGGGCGGGAGACCTGTTATTCGGCACGACCATCTTATACCCCGGAAAAGTCGGCAGCGAATACTTCATGACCAAGGGACACTTCCACACCCGTTTAGAAACCGCGGAAGTATATTATACCCTGGACGGAGAAGGCTATATGGTCATGGAGAATCCCGAAGGAGATACCATAGAGCTGCCCTTATCAAAAGGCCAGGCAGTCTATGTTCCCCGCCGGTACGCTCACCGCACAGTCAACACAGGCAGCAAGCCATTGATCCTCTTCTTTACATTTGCAGCCGACGCCGGACACGATTACGGAACCATCGAAACCAAGGGGTATCATAAGATACTGGTTGAACAGGACGGAAAACCTGCCGTCACCGACAATCCGAAATGGAAGTAACGGAAGCAATGCAGGAAACAAAAACAAAGCGGGAATTAATCTCCGTATGCGGCCCTATCTCTCCTAAAGAACTGGGTTTCTGCCAAAGTCATGAACATCTGGCTCTGAGCAAAGGAAGATCCTGGGAACTCAACCCGGACCTCTGTATCGACGACACAGATAAAAGCATTCTGGAAGCATGCCTGTATCGTGAAGCCGGAGGCTCTGCCATTCTGGAAGCACAGCCCGGCGGCTGCAACCGCATGACAGAAGAACTGGTGCGAATCTCCGAAAAAAGCAAAGTACATATACTCGCTTCCACAGGCTTCCACAAGCTATGCTTTTACTATGGAGATCACTGGATATTCTCCCGCTCCCAAGACGAATTAGCAGATTTTTTCATCCGCGAACTGACGGAAGGTATGTTTACAGATGCAGATACCATTTTCGCCGGGAAGCAGATCCGTGCCAAGGCCGGATTTGTCAAAACCGCCCTGGATTCCTGCAATCTTACGCCAGATTACCGGCGTCTGTTCCTGGCGGCCGCCGACGCGGCATTTTTTGCCGGACGTTCCGTTATGATCCATGTAGAAAAGGACAGCGATCCATTAAAGCTGCTTGATCTTCTGACCCGAAGCGGGATTGCTCCAACCCACCTGATCTTCTGCCATACGGACCGCGCCTGCCCCAACCTCGATATTCCTCTTGAACTTCTAAGGGCCGGGGCGTTTCTGGAGCTTGATACCATAGGGCGTTTCAAGTATCACGATGATCTGACCGAAGCTTCGATCTTCCAAGACCTTGTTGAAAAAGGCTATGAAGATCAGCTTCTGTTCTCATTAGATACGACCCGGGCAAGACTGAGATCTTATACGCCAAACGCTGTCGGACTCGATTATCTGCTGCTTGTTTTCCTGGAACAATTACGGGGATTCGGGATCACTTCCGAACAGATCAGTAAATTTTCACATGAAAATGTCCTGCGGGCATTATTATAAGAAAGGAATATATCTATGAACCAGACCGCACTATTACCTCAATTAGAAGCATACAAATTAGTTCCCGTTATCAAATTAGACTCCCCGGACGACGCTTTGCCGCTGGCAGAAGCACTGATCGCAGGCGGACTTCCCGTTGCAGAGATCACCTTCCGCACAGACGCCGCCAGAGAATCTATCTGTAAGATCAGATCCACATATCCCGATATGCTGACAGGCGCCGGAACCGTTCTCAGCCTCGAACAGGCAAAAGCCGCCGCAGACGCAGGCGCTTCCTTCATCGTGTCTCCGGGTATGAACCGGGATGTTGTGGAATTCTCGATCGAGAATCATATTCCTGTTTTTCCCGGAGCCTGCACTCCTACCGAAATCATGGCCGCTATGGAGTATGGGCTTGAGGTCGTCAAATTCTTCCCGGCTAAACAGTACGGCGGTCTGGATACGATCAAAGCCTTATCCGCGCCGTTTCCTTCCGTTCGTTTCATGCCTACGGGCGGCATATCGGAAGCCAACATTAAAGATTTCCTTGCCTTTCCCAAGATCATCGCGTGCGGAGGAAGCTTTATGGCTTCCGGCAGTCTGATCTCACAGAAGAAATTCGATGACATCCGAAAACTTACCGCCAATGCCGCCGCACTGATCAAGTCATAACCGGATAAAGGAGGATAATATTCATGAAAATACTTGTCACGCCGACCTCACTGCAGCCGGACAAAAATCCGGCGGCGCTTAAGTCTTTGCAGGATTTCTCCTGCGACCTGGTATTCAATCCCACAGGGCGGCCTCTCACCGAAGACGAGCTGATCCCTCTGTTAAAAGATTGCGACGGTTACATCGCCGGGTTGGACTTCATCACCAGGAAAGTGATCGATTCCTGCCCCGATCTCAAAGTCATCTCCCGTTACGGTACAGGATATGACCGCGTAGATATCAATGCAGCCAGGGAAAAGGGCATTATCGTCACAAACACTCCCGGAGTCAATGCGGAAGCGGTAGGTGAACTTGCTTTCGGATTGATCCTCTCTGCCGCAAGGAAGATTCCGCACCTTGACCGCAGCACAAGAGACGGTGGATGGATCCGCTCCACAGGAATGGAACTAAAAGGAAAAACTCTTGGAATCATGGGGCTTGGAGCAATCGGAAAAGTTGTAGCCAGATGCGCACGAGGATTCGATATGGATGTGATCGCCTACGATCCGTATATAGATCTGAACTACTGCCAGGATCACGGTATTACAAGCCTTCCGGCCGACGAAGTTCTCTCCCGGTCTGATGTCTTAAGCCTGCACCTCCCCTTGACCGATGAGACGCACCATCTGATCGACCGGGAGACAATTGACAAGATGCCTAAGGGCGCCATCATCATCAACGCCTCGCGGGGAGGGATCATCGACGAAGCCGCCGTGTACGAAGCTCTGCAGTCCAGCCGGCTTGGCGGACTTGGTTTAGATGCCTTTGAGCAGGAGCCTCCTAAGGGCTCCCCGCTCTTAACACTGCCGAATGTCATTGCAACCCCTCATACCGGGGCTCATACGAAAGAAGCTACCGACCACATGGCAGCGCTTGCCATCTCTAACCTGACAGACGTTCTGTCCGGGCAGGAATGCGCCTATGTAGTAAACCGGTAAAATATCCCTCAAAAAGAGGAGACGCAGCAAGATTTAATTCTGCTGCGTCCCCTCTTTTCAATTCTTTCGGTCCATTACTTCTTTTGCCGCCTGGATTATGGATTCTTTGGTAAGTCCAAACTGTTCCGACAGATAGCTCAGATCTCCCACCTCTCCAAACCGGTCCCTGACTCCGACACGTTTCATCGGACAGGGAACATGTTCTGCCAATACCTCCGCAACGGCCGAACCTAGACCGCCTATCACATTATGATTCTCTGCAGTGACCACCGCGCCTGTCTTCACGGCGCTTGCACAGATACACGCTTCGTCTATCGGCTTCACCGTGAACACGTCGATCACCTCTGCCTCAATACCCTCTCTCTTAAGCTCTTCCGCCGCCTTAAGCGCTTCTGTCACCTCAATGCCGGATGCCGCGATCGTCACATCCTTGCCCGCACGCAGGACATTCGCTTTCCCTATCTCGAAGCTCTCCGTGTCATAATAGGCATCCCGCTGTTTGCGCGGAAAACGCAGATAGAACATGCCGTATCTCTTCGCCGTCTCCCGCAGCGCATAACGAAACAGATTGGGTTCTGCTATATCAAGCACCGTCATGCCAGGGAACGCACGGTATATCGCCATATCCTCCAGCGGCATATGCGTTCCCCCGTTCGCTTCCGCGGAAATCCCGGGATCCGAACCTAAAATACGCACATTTGCACCATTATAGCAGCCTGATAAGAAAGCCTGATCCGCACATCTTCTGGATGCAAACGTCCCAAAGCTATGAACGAACGGAATCTTGCCCTTGACTGACATTCCTGCTGCCGCGCCGACCATATTGGCTTCCATTATCCCCACATTAACAGCCTGACCGGGAAAATCAGAAAACAAATCCCCGGTCCCAAGCGCACCGCCCAAGTCTGCTTCCATATATATGATATTCCTGTTCTCTTCCATCATAGAACGCAGTTCGTCCGCAAGAACCTTGCGCAGTTCTGTTCCTTTATTCCTGATAATAGCCATACTAAAGACTCCTTTTTCTATCGTCCAGCTCCTTGTAAGCTTCTTTTAGATCTTCCTCTGTAACGCCGCAGGAATGACAGTTCTTCATCTTCTCATATCTGCTGACTCCCGCGCCCTTAACTGTATGCAGAACAATAACCGTCGGTTTCTGAGTTTCCTGCTTTGCGCTGATAATTGCCTGATAGATCTGCTCTGTATCATTCCCGTCCTCAACAGCGACCGTATTACAGCCAAAGGCTGCGAATTTTGCCGCGATATCTCCAAGCGCACAGATCTCATCCGTCGTACCGTCCAGCTGCTTGCCGTTTGCATCAACAAATGTGATCAGCCGGCTAAGCTTCTGATGCACTGCAAACATGACGCTCTCCCACACCTGTCCCTCGTTCAGTTCCCCGTCGCCGAGGATCAGATATGTGTAGTTATCGCGGCAGTCCAGCTTATCCGCGAATGCCGCGCCTGCTGCCAGGGATGCTCCCTGTCCCAGAGAACCTGTTGTCAGATCGATCCCCGGCGTCTTTAACCGATCCGTATGGCTCGGCAGCATGGTTCCGCCGCGGTTCAGCGTATCCAGCGCCTCCTGCGGGAAAAACCCTTTGAGCGCTAATGCCGCATACATAGCCGGACCGGCATGCCCCTTCGATATGACCAGATAATCTCTGTCTTCCATCCGGGGATTGGCCGGATCCACCTTCATCACACCGCTGTAGAGTACCGCAAGTACATCCGCAATTGACAGAGAACCGCCCACATGCCCGCTTCCTTTGGATGCGATCGCACGGAGCAGGCTCTTTCTGATCTCCACAGCAAAACGCTCTGTCTGTATCCTGTCAAAATTCATAGTCTTACCTCATCGAATATGTTCTTTCAGAAACCGAAGCGCAATCCTTGCTTCTTCATCCTTGGTACTCTCGTCTGCACTGCCGCCAAGATCTCTCCAGACCTTGATATCCTTCGCTATAGAACCGCCTGCCGTGATAAAAGGCTCCATCACAACGGCGCCGTCATAAGCAATATCATGAAGGCTCTCGCCGATCAGCCGCCAATCCAGCGTACTGATACCCTGCCCCGGCAATTTCCTGTTATTCTCTCCCACATGCAGATGCCCCAGATGCCGGCCTGCCAGACGGATCGCCGACGGTATGTCATCTTCTTCTATATTCATGTGAAATGTATCCAGCAAAAGCTTCACGTTAGGACAGTTCACGTCCTCACAGTAGCGCACTCCTTCTTCCGCCGTATTCAACAATATCGTCTCAAAACGGTTTACAACTTCAAGACACATGGTAATGCCAAGCTCTCCCGCATGCTTTCCAAGCGTTCTTACACTCTCTGCGCTGCGCGCCCAAAGTCCTTCTTTGTCCAGATCCTCGAAATCATACGGCCAAAAAGAATACTGTACGCCAACCAGTTTGTCCGATCCCAATACCGTCATCCGGTCCATAATGTCTTCTAAGAACCGGATACCTTTCTTGCGGACAGACGCCTCCCTCGAACCCACATCATATTCCTTAGCCGGACCGATATTGGCGGAGTATGAGATCCCAAGCCCGTCGCCGATACGTTTAAGCTCCCTTAATTCATCCTTGCTCATATCCAGGAGGTCGCCTGCGCCTACTTCCAGGCAGTCGAATCCAAGCTCTGCGATCTTCGCCGCATATTTCCTGTAATCTCCGCCCCAATCCTTCTCCCAATATTCGTAAAAAATACCATACTTCATATTCTCACCTCCAGGCTCAGCTATTTTTTACAATTTTGACGATTCGGCTCGTCCCAAGACGGTCTGCGCCCAACTTAAGGAACTTCCTGGCATCATCCAGCGATGAGATCCCGCCTGCCGCTTTGATCTTCACGTTTGCTCCGACGTTGGCTGCAAACAGCTCAATATCTTCAAAGACCGCGCCTCCGGATGAGAATCCGGTAGATGTCTTGATATAGTCTGCTTCGGCCCTCGTTACGATCTCACACATCTTAATCTTCTCCTCATCTGTCAGAAGACAGGTCTCGATAATAACCTTCAGGATCTTCCCGCCGCATGCCGCCTTAAGAACGCGGATCTCGTCCTCTATGAGATCATATTTTTTATCCTTTAACCATCCGATATTGATGACCATATCGATCTCTGATGCTCCGTTTTCAATCGCATCCCTTGTTTCATATTCTTTTGCTCTCGTCGTCATATAGCCATTAGGGAATCCGATCACCGTACAGACCGCCGTCCTGCCCCCAACGTATTCGCAGGCCTGCTTCACATACGACGGCGGGATACACACTGACGCCGTCTGGTATGTCACAGCGTCGTCGCAGATCTGTCTGATCTCGTCCCATGCAGCTGTCTGCAGAAGCAATGTATGATCTACATGTCTCAGAATTTCATTTACATCCATATCTGTTCCTCCGTTATATTAACCGTTGTATTAACCGTCAGACAGTTTCTTACGGATCACGCAATCCAGAGCAAGAACCAGTACAATTACGATTCCCTGGATAATATCCTGGTAATAGCTTGCAAGACCGGCCATATCCATCCCCGTATTAATGATCGCCATGATGAGAACGCCGATCAGCGTTCCTACCATCCTGCCGGAACCGCCGTTAATCGACGTACCGCCGACTACTACACAGGCGATCGCATCCAGCTCATAACCGGAACCCATCAGAGCATTAGCCGAATTCAAACGTCCTACCAGCACAAGTCCGCCGATCGCTGCAAATGCTGCCGACAATATGCACGCCCATATCTTCGTGCTTATGATCTTGACTCCAGATACCCTTGCTGCCTCTTTATTTCCGCCGATCGCAAGAAAATTCCTCCCCAAAGTCGTCTTCTCCTGCAGAAACCAGCCTACCAAAAGCACCCCGAAGAATGCAAGCGCCGCAAAGGGGAATCCGATACCCAGACCTGATTTTGCACCGACCGTAGTGATCGACTTCGCGATACCGGTAATCGAAAGCCCGCCTGTGATCAGCAGAGCCAATCCGTTTAAAATCGTCTGCGTTCCCAATGTTGCAATGAAATCCGGTATATTCACGATCGCCGTGAGAATCCCGTTGATCAGGCCGACTGCCAGGGCGATCGCAAATCCGACCAGAAGCGAGGCAACAGGCGACATTCCCATCTTCGCATTCAAAAAAGAAATCATACATCCGGTAAAACAGCAGACCGCGCTGACGGACAAGTCAATCCCTCCCGTCATGATCATATAAGTCTCACCGATCGCAAGGATACCATATACCGCACACTGCTTCAGCAGGTTCATCAAGCTTGCACGCTGCAAGAACGACGGATTGACAATCGTCATAACACCAAACAAAACCGCCAGAATTACGATCGGGCTGAACTTCTGGATCATCGTCAGCCGCTTTACTCTGCGTGTAGCTATAGTCTCATTCATCTTTATTTCCTCCTGCTATAATATTCATAATCTGCTCCTGTTTACAATTACGGGCATCAAATTCAGCCGCAACCGTGCCGTCCACCGCGACAATGATGCGATCTGACATACCGATCAGCTCCGGAAGCTGGGAAGAGATCAGAATGACAGAACAGCCTTCCTTCGTCAGCTCATTGATCGATTCATATACATCGACCTTCGCGCCCACGTCGATTCCGCGCGTAGGATCATCCATAATGAACAGCCTGCTTTTCGCACACAGCAGCCGGGATATCACCACCTTCTGCTGATTGCCGCCGCTAAGCGAATTAGCCAGTTTCTCCAAAGATTCCGCCTTCAGCCGCAGCTTTTTCGCATAGACTCCTGATTCTGTACGCTCCTTGCCCTGCAGACGTACGATCCTAAGCTTCACAAACTCGATAAAATTCGATAAAGTTATATTACAATAAATAGGCATATGAAGAAGAACACTGGATTTACGATCCTTCGTCAGCATCCCCAGCCCCCGCCTCAATGAATTATGCGGCGTTATTTTTCCTAATTCTCCGTCCCGGAAGATAATCTTTCCTCCATCCAGTTTTTTCAGCCCGAAGATCGCTTCAACGATCTCTGTCGTCCCGCTTCCGACCAGACCCGCGACGCCGAGGACCTCCCCTTCCCTCACGCTGAAATTCACGTCGTGAAAATATTTATAATTCGTGAGCCCTTCTACCCTCAAAAGCTCTTCTGCGTCTTCTTTTACGTTATACTCCTTAGGGTAAAATTCTGTGATCTCACGGCCGACCATCCGGGTGATCATATCATGCTCTTCTATCTCCCCGACCTTCTTGGTCTCGCCGATCACTTCACCGTCTCTTAAGATAGATACCCGGGAGCCGATACGCTCAACCTCTTCTAATTTGTGAGTAATAAAAATAAATGATATCTTTTCCTTCTGCAGATCTCCGATAATGGAAAACAGATTGTCCACCTCTGTTTCCGTCAATGCAGAAGTAGGCTCGTCCAAGATCAGCAGCCTTGCGTTTCCTGACAGACCCTTTGCAATCTCTATCAATTGCCTGACGCCAAGGCTCAGCGTTTCAATTCTCGTATCTACATTCAGGGAACCAAGCCCCACCCGTTCCAACGCTTTCCTCGCATGTTCTTTACACGCAGCCTTATCAAGAACGATCGTCTTGCCGTAACAGTTCATGCTGCCCATCAAAACATTCTCAAGCACAGTCATCGTCTCAACCAGAGCAAGCTCCTGATATACCATACTGATTCCCAGTTCATGCGCCACGGTCGGAGACGATATCTGGATCTCATTTCCGTCCCAGCATATCTGTCCGCTGTCCGCCTTAAGCGAACCGGCAAGGATCTTCATCAGCGTTGATTTTCCTGCTCCGTTTTCTCCCAACAACATATGAACCTCGCCCTGCTCAACCGTAAAACTGACCTTCTTCAAAGCATGAGTTGCCCCAAAAGACTTATCAATGTCTCTCATCTCTAACACTATATTGCTCATATACGCTCTCTCCTGCACTCTGACTTTGGGGGCTGCCGGAAAATGCTGCATTTTCTGACACCCCCAACCAATTAACACTCTATACTATTCCCCCGGCCGGTTCATTACCGTTAGCGGCCGGCTTCTTTCAGAATACCCTCCCAATCAATAGGATCAAATTCAGGATCAATGAAGACATCCACATTATCGCTGTACTCGGTTCTCGGTCCGATATCAACGAACTTATCAACATCCAGTCCCAGACAGATCTTTACCGCGGTCTCTACTCCATACCATCCCCATTCCGGGAATCCGTGCCACGTCTCTGCGATGATCAGGCCGTCCTTGATCGTCTGAAGCGACTCGTTGGTGCCGTCATTGCCGAACACGAGAACTTCTCCCGTCTTATTGGCATTCTCAACCGCAACCGTTGCCGCCATCTCGCTCTCCGCACACATTGCAAAGATCGCATCCAGATCATTGGCCTGAAGCATATTCTCAGCCGCTGCCAGAGACGTATCTCTGTCCCAGTCACCGTTCAGAGTCGCTGCTATATTGACGTTAGACGCCTGGGAAACAACATTCGCAAAACCGTCATATCTCTCTATGGTATAGATGGAACCTTCAATACCTGAGATAATCCCTACATCCACCTTCTCAATAGTGCTGTAATCAAAATCCTTATACAGATCTTCCCACCATTCAAGCGTCATCTTCGTACCAGGTTCCACGTCAACCTTTTCACCCGTACCAAGAACACCGGGACCTCCGTAATAATCAAGGAACGCATAACCGGAAACTGCTCCGGCCGTCTCATTGTTAAAGCCTACCAGATAACTGTCAATTCCTTCAGGAGATTCCGCAATATTAAAAAGGATCAACGGCACTCCCGCATTATTGATCTCCTCAAATACGTTGTGACACGCGTCTTCCGAACCCGGAGAACAGAAAATCGCATCGCAGCCCTGTGCCAGCAGATTCTCCAGATTGGTCACCTGAGACTCATAATTCGTCTCATTGCCCGTCGGCTCTGCAACGATCAGTTCTATGTCTATTCCGTGTTCCTTCGCATCTTCCACGCCTTTTCTCAGATAATTCTCCGCTGATTTGAACACCTCTGTTACATTCGGCGGAGCGTAACCGAACTTCAGATGTATAGTCTCGTCTCCGCTGTCCGATTCTGAATTTCCGTTCTCTGCCGCAGGCTCGCCGCCGTCCGCCGCGCCCTTATCGCCGCAGCCCACAAGCATACTTGCCATCAGCATCGCTGTCATCAGTAAAGCAATCGCCTTTTTCATCATTTTCATTTTCCTCCTTTTGTTTTGATTTGTTCTATAATAAATGTTTCCGCACATTTATTATCCTTATTTATCTCCAAAAACTTTTTTAACAAATACGAGTGAATCGGCAATATCCGAATCAAGCCTTGCCCCATCCGCATCATCGGACAGATCTCTCCATACCCGGATATCCAGTCCAACTTTGCCGCCTTCTTTTACAAACGGCTCCATTACAACACATTCATCATATCCGATCCTGCGAAGCGCCTCTCCGATCTCGCCCCATGCAATATGCCCCTTTCCCGGAACCTTCCGGTTAGCCTCTCCTATGTGAACGTGTCCCAGATGAGGACCGGCACACAAAATAGCGTCTCTGAACGTATCCTCTTCGATGTTCATATGGAATGTATCCAACAGAATCTTCACATTCGGTCTGTCAACTTCTTCGACAAAACCGACCGCCTCGGCTGCGCAATTCAGCAAAGGATGTTCGAAACGATTGACCACCTCAAGATTCAGGATGATATCGTACTGCGCCGCGTAATCCGCCATTTCACGTACGCTTTGAATTGCATACGCCCGCATCACAGGCTTATCAAACTTCTGCGAATAATCAAAAGGCCAGTATGAATAAGTGATACCGCTTAACCGGTCAATCCCTGCAATATGCATATGATCGAGCAGACGTTTCACAAACGCGGTTCCATTTGCCCGCACCTTTTCATCCTCAGAAGACACATCATTATCCTTCGTAAGACCGATACATGCCGTCAGCTTAAGCCCATACCTTTCGGCCTCCCGGCGAAGTTCCTTAAGCTCCTCTTCATTCATGCTGTAAATGCCCGCGCCGCTGACCTCCAGCACATCAAAGCCAAGAGCAGACACCTTTTTACAATATTGCAGATAGTCCGCATCCCATTCATTTTCCCAATATGCAAAATACGTCCCAAATCTCATAGAATAACCTCCTTCCTCTGGTTAAATACAACTGTAACCTCCGTCCATGATCACACGGGAGCCCGTCATATAGGCCGATGCGTCAGATGCCAAAAACAGGACTGCCGCTCCCACGTCGTCTACTTCTCCAAAATGTCCCATCGGCGTCATACTGCGCCATGCCGCCGCCAGGTCCTCCGTCAGCATCTCCGTCTGGATATATCCCGGACAGATTGCATTTACACGAATCCCATGCTCTGCCCATTCAACCGCAAGACACTGTGTCATGGAGCAGATTGCCGCCTTCGACATATTGTAAGTCGCCTGCTTCTGCGGAATATTCGCAAGAAAGGCGCTCATGGACGCTACCATAACGATGCTGCCTCTGATCTGCCGCTCCATCATATGCCTTCCAACCGCCGTACTCATGAAAAACGTGCCTCTGACATTCGTATTCATCAAGCGGTCATATTGGCTTACATTAATATTCTCTGCCGCCGTGTGATCTGTGATACCTGAATTATTTACCAATACATCAATTTTCCCAAAATCTCTGACCACATTCTCAACAAAATTGTCTATCTGCACGCAATCTGTAATGTCCGCCGTATAAAACCGGCAATTAACATGATCTGCTCGCAGTTCCTCTGCAACCTTCTCTCCCGCTTCTGTATTCCTTCCGCAGATCGCAATATCCGCGCCTGCCGCAGCAAAATTACGAACGATCCCCAAGCCGATTCCCCTGTAACCTCCCGTTACGATTACCGTCTTGCCCTTCTGGTCCAATTTGTCATAGAATGTATTCATCTTATACCCCGCATTATATAAATTTTTATTTTTATTTACTGTTGTTTATCATCTTTTTCTGACATTAATTATAATAATATTTTTGTTTACTGTCAATATTTCTTTCGTTTATTATCTTTTTTTGTCAATTAACACAATTATTTCTTTCGTTTTTTGTCTATTATTAACAACTTAATTATTATTTGCCGAAATCATATCTGATACTTCGCGATACTTTGCATACATCTCCCGGTATTGGCAGGCATTTTTCCAATCTGGTTCATAGATACGCTCCTCAATTCCTGTGAATCTGCCGCAGGCATCTTCTGCAGAAGCAAAAAGCCCCGTTCCGATTCCCGCGACCAGACAGGCGCCCAGACAAGCCTGCTCACTCAATACCGACGTAACTACCGGTAATTCAAAGATGTCTGCCTGCATCTTAAGCCAGACCGGGCTGTTCGCTCCGCCCCCGGATGCAATTACCTTCGATGCCGGGATCTGATTCTCTGCGAATATTTGCAAAGAATCTTTCAGCGAGTAAACCACTCCTTCCATGACAGCCCTTACCATATGCCTTCTGTCGTGACACAGCTTCAGCCCCCAGAACGCGCCGCTCACATTCGAATTCATAAGCGGCGTGCGCTCTCCGCAAAGATACGGCAGATAGAGGAGCCCTGTGCAGCCAGGTGCAATTTCTCCCGCCATCTCATTCGCCTGTTCATACGAATCTAGCTGTAATATTTGATTTTTTGCCCATTTCATCGACATTCCTGCACAAAGCGTTGCTCCAAAGACCGTATAGCCCCGGTTTACCGCATGGCAGAAAGTCTGCAGCCGCAGCTTGGGATCATAACGGTCTGCCGCCGAATATGCCGATATCTGACCGCCCGTTCCGATATTGCAGATAACATCTCCTTCCTTTATCTGACCGTTTCCAAGCCCCTGCGCCGGTTGATCTCCGCAGCCGTATACAACAGGAATGCCTCTGCGAAGCCCTGTTTCCCCGGCGCAATTTGCTGTAATCTGCCCTGAAATCTCCCATGCTTCATGTATATCCGGGAAAATCTCTCTCCTCAAATGAAACCTGTCAATAATATCCCAGGCCCACTCCCTTCTTCTTTCATCCATAAGACAGGAGGAGGACGCATCGGACGCATCCGTTCCAATCTCTCCGGTCAGCTTCATGCGGATATAATCTTTCGGCAGCATGATCGAAGCCGTCTTATCGTAATTGTCAGGCTCATTATCGCGGACCCATAACAAAGAAGGAAATGCATAGCCGGTAAATACACGGTTATGGAAGATCTCCCCCATCTCTTTCTCAGACACACGATCTGCAATCTGCTTCGTCTGCACCCAGGAACGCTGGTCCAGCCAGATGATCGCCGGACGCACCGCTTTACCCTTATCATCCACCATAACCAGACCATGCATCTGTCCCGACAGCCCAACGGCTGTTATACTGCCCATCGCCGGAGGATTCTTCTCCTTAAGCTTCCCTAACGTTCTAAGGACTGCGTTCCACCACATTTCCGGATTCTGTTCCGCATAACCTGCCGCAGGTATCTCAACCGCATACTCCGTGGCAGCACATGCAATGATTCCCCTCTCTGCATCCAGAAGCATTCCTTTCACACTGGAAGTCCCCAGGTCTATTCCCAATATCGTTCTCACGCTTGCACTCTACCCCTTTCCTCTCTTCCAAGACTTTCTCAAACGGAAAGAACCACCTTCTGCGCCGTCTGCTTATTAGCCGCTATATATTCATACGCCTTTTTACATTCTTCAAGCGGGAAAACTCTGCTGATCAATATCTGGACGTCTATAGATCCGTTTTCCACAAGACGGATCGCTTCCATATAATCTTCATGCACATACATCAACGTACCAATAAGGCTGTACTCCCGATCCTGCACATTAGCGATATTGATGCCGGGGAGACCGGCAAATACTCCGACAATTACGATCGGGATTCCTTTTCCTGCTGCATCAAGCACCTGATTAAGCGCTGCCTGACTTGCCGTACATTCATATACTGCATCGATGCCTTCATCACCGAAAAAGTCACTGACAGCCTCAAAAAGCTCCTTCTTTCCTGTATTCACCGCGCAGTCGATCCTGCATCTGCGTGCCATCTCAAGCTTGTCATCATAGAAATCCGTAATCATAACCTTGGCCGCTCCTAACGCCTTCGCGCTCTGCGCCACTAGGTTACCGATCGTTCCCGCTCCAAGGACCAGGATATTCTTACCGTTCACATCCGCAAGCCCTCTTTTCACCGCATGCACTGCAACAGAAAGCGGTTCGATTACCGTTCCCCGGATAAAATCCACATTATCCGGCAGACGGTACAATAACCCGGCATCTACAGCAAAATACTCCGAACTGCCTCCCGTACACTGACACCCTATCACCTCCAGCGTCTCGCAGATATTGTACCTTCCCTGACGGCACGGGCGGCATCTGCCGCAGACCTTCTGCGGGCGCATAACAACACGGTCCCCGATCTTAAGCGACGAAACATTCTCCCCAACCTTTGCGATCTCTCCCGCCATCTCATGACCAAGCACGATCGGAAAACTCATAAACGGATGTTCCCCATAATAGGCATGTATATCAGAACCGCATACACCGACCGCTCTCACCCGCACCAACGCCTGATCTGCTGTAATCTCAGGAACAGGAATCTCACGCATTTCAAATGTCTCCTTCGCCGTCAAAACAATCTGTTTCATTTCTGTTATCCTTTCCTTTCGTTAAATTTTTGTTTTATATTTTTTCTTTTCATTTAATCATTTTTATAAGTTTTTGTCAATATATTGTCATTCTTTTCTCTCATTTTTGTTAATATTATATATCGTTTATTTTCATTATCTGTCTTTTGTCTTGACTTCTATAGTGAATACTACTAAAATAAGGTCTATAAATGTAACAGAACATCTTGTCTGAACTGTTACCTGCAAATTCGATAAAGGAGGATATTTCATGAATCGGCTCAAAGATAAGGTATGTATCATTACAGGCTCCGCCTCAGGCCTGGGAAAAAGTATTGCACGGAAATTCGGTGAAGAAGGGGCTGTCATCGCGGTATTAGATTTTAACGCAGAAGAAGGGCAGGCATTCGCCCTGGAATTGTCTCAGAATGGGGTAACATCCATGTTTACACAGGCTGATGTGACAAAGCAAGAACAATGGAGAGACTCTGCCGCTGCCGTTATCAAAGAATACGGCCGTATCGATGTGTTGGTCAACAATACCGGCATATTCAAAGACGGCAGCGCGCTGACATCCAGCGAGGAAGATTTCAAGCGCATAATGGATGTCAATGTAAACGGTGTTTATCTCGGCATGCAGGCTGTACTGCCTCAGATGATCCGGCAGCAAAAAGGATCTGTCATCAATATTGCTTCAGAAGCAGGCCTTATTGCCATCGCAAACCAGATCGCATACAACACCTCCAAGGCAGCCGTGATCATGATGACCAAGAGCGTTGCCGTAGACTTCGCAGCCGACGGGATACGCGCCAACTGTATCTGTCCCGGGCGTATGCACACCTCCCTTGTTCAGCGTATCCTCGACTCCGCCGAAGATTATGACGCGCAGTTCAAGCTTATGTCCGAAGACCGTCCGCTCATGCGCATGGGTACTCCCGATGAGGTCGCTATGGGCGCCGTCTATCTCGCAAGCGACGAGTCACCGTTTGCAACCGGAAGCGTCTTAAGCATTGACGGAGGCTACGCCTGCGTATAACTTCTGCACATCCATATTTTTATCTTATAGGAAAGTCATAGGCTTTAAGGCTTTATGGCTTTACATCGGCACAGTATTTCCCATAAGAAAAAAACGGTTGCCCAGGAATAAGCCTGATAAACTTATTCCCGGGCAGCCGCCTTGAAGAATTCACTCTACATCCACATGAATGAACTCAATATGACCTGCATTCGGTGTATCCTTTAACTTTTCGCCGATATCTGCATCAGAAATGATCACGTCTATATCTTCAAGCGAAGCAAAATATATAAATGAATTATTTTGAAATTTGCTCTTATCTGCAAGGAGAACCACTCTGCTGGACGTCTGGATCAGCTTGCGCTTAATGTTCGCCACTTCAACATTCGGAGTGCTGAGTCCATGCTCCAGGCTTACTCCGTTCGTAGCAAGAAACAACGTATCGATATGGATCTTATCCAGAGCCTCCATCACAAAGCTCCCCAGAGTACAGCAGAAATGCTTCCGCACAATCCCGCCTAACAACATGATATTCACATCACTGTTATATTCCAGAAAAAGCGCAGTCTCCAAATCATTCGTCACGACCGTCAGATTACCCTCGGATACCAGAAGCTTCGCAAGCTCCAATCCGGTCGTTCCCGTGTCTACTGCAATTGCATCTCCTGCGCAGACGAATCTTTGCGCTTCTTTTGCAATCGCTGCCTTCGCCGCAATGTTCTGCACGACCTTTTCCTTCGATGTCAGCTCATATCCCGCATTTCCGATCATGATCGCTCCGCCGTGCGTCCGCTTCAGCTGGCCGGAGGACTCCAACTCTTTCAAATCCGTTCGTATGGTCGCCGGAGAAACAGAGAATTTTTCACATAATGCGTTTACTGTTATTTTTCCTTCTTTTTGAACCAAAGCGCTAATTTCCTGCCGCCGGACCTCCGCAAATAAACTATTCTGATGTTTTGGCATTTTTCCCCCTCATAAATAACGTTTCTTATTTTTTATAACTTAACATAATTATAAACAAAAAGCAACACAGCGCATTTAAACTTTCGTTTATTATCTTTTATCCTTATTTCAGTCTAAAATATCAAATTATTTCTAATAAAACTTAATAAATAAAAATAAATGATTGAATTCAATAACATAATATACTATAATATCGATGAAGCTTATTAATTTCCAATAACGTGAGGTGATAAATTTATGAATAATCAGATCATTCACATCTGTTTGATCGGCTGCGGCCGGGCCGGTATGATCCACGCAAGAAATTACAAAAACAAAGTTGCGAACGCTGCAATCACAGCCGTCGTAGACGCATCCGAGGACGCCGTCAAGGCTGCTGCCGAAGAATTAGGCATTACCAAATATTTTACAGATTACCATGATATCCTCCATGATACAGACATCGACGCAGTCGTCGTCGTTGCGCCTACAAATCTGCACCGTCAGATCGTGATCGACTGCGCCAATGCCGGAAAACACATCTTCTGCGAAAAGCCGATGGCAATGAACACTCAGGAATGCGATGAAATGATAGAAGCCTGTGAAAAGAATCACGTAAAACTGCAGATTGGTTTTATGCGCCGCTTTGACAGCAGCTTTTGCGAAGCCAAACGCCTCCTTGACGAAGGAGAAATCGGCGAACTTGTCCAAGTTCATTCGTGTACCCGCGGCCCGAGCAAGCCGCAGCCCTGGATGTATGACCTTAAGAAATCAAACGGCATTCTCGCCGAAGTCAACAGCCACGATATCGATTCGCTGCGCTGGATGACCGGAAGCGATATTGATACGCTCTATGCGGTCGCCGGTAATTTCCGCAATCCCGAAGCCCGGGAAGATCATCCTGATTATTATGACAGCGTCCTGATGAGCGGAACGACTAAGAACGGAATCCACTTCTGTATCGACGGCGCAGCGTATATCCAATACGGATACGATTCCAAGATGGAACTGATCGGAACCAAAGGCAAGATTCAGGTCGGCCGGTCCGATAAAGAATTCGTTCACTGCACTACCGTAGAAAACGGAACAAAAACTCCTTTTGTCGGCAGTTGGAGAACGCTTTTTATTGATGCTTATCTTGAAGAAGATACCTCATTTGTTCAGGCGATCCTCGACGATACTCCAACCAAGGTGACCGGGATAGACGGCAGAATGGTCGTTGCTACGGTGGAGGCCGGGAACAGATCCATTACTGAGAAAGCTGTGACGGCGGTAAAATAGATATACATAAGAATCCCCGGGCAATGTGCCTTCGGGGATTCTTATTGCATATATCCAAAATGCAGCTTGCTGTTGATATCATTATCAATCTTATAGGCCTGGCTCAAATATTCCTTGGCTATCATAAGCACCTCTGAAAAAGTGTTTTTCCTCGGATTGACTCTGATTGCCGTTTATTTATTCTGATTTTCTTCTACTTGCCGAACACTTAATCTCAGCCTTTACCGCATTGATCAAAGCTGACTGTGTACGATCCTTTGATTCCAAAGCCTTCACCTTCTCCCCATATGGTGCTGTCAAGTAAGGACTAACAATTTTTTTACTTTTTTAACATTTCTTTATTCCTTCTTTAGAATTAATCCAAAACAACCATTTCCATAAGTCAGTGATTAAGTTGCTATTCCTTTAATGCAATCTCCAACAATTCTGCCGCAACCTGATCGGACTTGATTCGTATCAGATTATCCCATGCATCTTCTTTGCCCAACAGGTTCATTCCTCCATGCCACACAAGTTCATTGTCTATAATAGCAAAATGTTCTATTACCTCTTCCTTTACAATGACTTGAATACCACTTTCTTTCATATTTTGAATTAATCTCTGACAAAACTCTGAACTTCCACAAGATACGTTCTGTGGTTCTATTGTTATAACTGTCACTGTAATTCCAGCTTCCTGTCTTGCCCTTACAAGATAGGTAAAGCGCTCTATCTTATCCTGTGTAAGCTCTGGGCTGGAAACAATGATTTTCTTTTCCGCCTCAACAATATCCCTCTCAAATACATCCATGTAATTTCCGGAATCATAAATAGAATTTACTGTCTGTTTTGAAAGAATACGATTTGTTATCAATTGAAATCCTGTCCGTTTATAGGTACGCAGCCTTTTTGAGTACATATTATCAAAGACCCGGATATGAGAATCTACATAATCATATACTATAACTTCCTTTTTCCCCTCATAATCACGATTCAATCTTCCAATGTACTGCTCAAGCCTGCCTGCAAAGGAAACAGGCGAAGCCAGCATCAGGGTATCCAGCCTCGGATAATCGAACCCTTCCCCTATTTTCTGACCTGTTGCTACCAAAATGAGACTCTGTTTCCTGGTCACCTCTTTTAGTTTTCTTCTGACTTCTGAGTTTTCCTTATCACTATTATCTCCATATAAGATAAAGACATAATCCGCGTCTTTCTGCAAATGGTCATACAAATACTTCGCCTGTTCTTTGTACCTTGTCAAAATTACTGGTGTTCTTCCTTCTTCCACACAAATTCTTGTATCTGCAAGAATCATTTCATTCCGAACGGTATTCATGCTAATCAAAGAATATGCACCATTAATATCATTTTTACTTTCGTTTGTATCAATAACCCTTGTATACCGCGGATATACATAGTGGCCGATTCCTTGTTCTATCGCCCTCTCTTTTGCAGTATAGCTGTGTCTGACCGGACCCAAAAGCATATGAATAATTTCCTCCAGATTATCCCCCCTTTTTGGCGTTGCCGTCACACCATAAACATATCTGGCATTTATCTTCTGCATCACTTTGATAGAAGTATTGGAACCGCAATGATGGCATTCATCCATCAGAACCATGCCGTAAGAATTAATAAAACTATTGAATTTTCCTTTACTATACATGGAGCCGACCATGGCCACATCAATAATACCAGTCAAAGTATTTTTACTGCCATGCAAAATTCCAATCACACTTTTCCTACGCTTTTCCCTCCCGCTATTTGTTCGATAGGTTGGCGGTTCCTCGTCTATGATTAAAAATTTATTTAACTCATCCACCCACTGTTCCAGCAAACCTTTACTTTGAAGCAAAATAAGTGTATTTATTTTTCTCTCGGCAATGAGATAGCTGCAGACTACTGTTTTTCCAAATGCAGTAGCCGCACTGAGAACTCCATGATCAAATGCAAGCAAATGCTGTGCCGCCAGGTTCTGCTGCATCTTTAAATCACCGTTAAAAGAAACTCTTATGGGTCTTCCCTTTTCCCTGTGATCTGAAATATCATACTCAACACCTGCCTCCTTGCAGGAAGTAAGCAGATTATCAAAAAGGCCTCTTGGAATGCAAATATAACCATCCGTATCTTTTCCCATATATACAGCGCTGAAATTATAATAATTGGAATATCCAAGCCTTTTATTCTTATAAAACACAGGATTATCAAAAGCTGCCATACTCCGGATCTGATTTTGCAGACGCGGCATCAAATTTAATGTATCAACATATACTCCATCACCAAGAACTATGTGCATTTTTCCTACAACATCAGATTTTACAAATCCCTCTATTTTCTTCCAGGGCTTTGGACGATTCCCAGAAAAGGAAGGGATCAGCATTCCTTTTTCTTTGGCAAGCTCTGACTGCCATTTTGACATATATTTTTCTACATCTTCTTTTGACAGTTTTTCAGTATGGTTAAGTAAAATGTCCCATTGATCCGGATAAGCATTCCAATTTTTATCAACAAAAGCGCTGTTTCCATTCTTCAGTGCCTGTCCCTGCAGCGGCAATGCAATCAGATTTCCTATACTGCTTGCAACATCCTGGGAAGGATACATTCGGTCATAATAATGAAAAGATTTCAGATTGATCGAAGAGGAGCCTTTATCAAGCAGAAGGCATCCAAAATTTCTTACAAGAAAAGCGGATATCGGTTTTTTGAAAAATATCCAGACATGTGCGCCTCTACCTGATCTTGATCTTTCTACTAAAGGCATTATACCATTTCTTTCGCAGATAAGCCTTAATGCATCAACCTCTTCATGCCATTCATCATTCGTATTTGCAAAATCTGTCTTTTCAGCACCTTTCTCATGATTGTCAAAATCAAAAACAATAAATCGGCATGTGCCATCTGGGAACAATGGATATACGCCTAATACATCCGCACCATCTTCTCTATATCCAAGGAGATGCTCGATAATTTTCTTGGGCTTAAGTTCCGTCCACTTCCTATTCTCACAGGCTTCACAATTGATTTTTTCACCACGCTGTTTCGGACATATCCGGACATTCCATCTATGATCACACTGTGGAAAATATCCTCCCTTCGTGCCTCTTTTGGCATAAACATCCATTCTTCCCCAAAACATTGCAAAATATTTATTTGCCAGTTCTTCTGTAATATATTTATTTTGAATACGTCCTCCCTGGTCAGAATCGTACTCTTCAATGCTTTCTATTTTTTCGTCAAACACATTTTCTGACTCATAAGCAATATCGGCCTTATCCAGCAGTTCTTTCAATCTTCTGTTTTCATCCTGAAGGCTTCGCACTAACTTTCGAAGTGAATCTAAATCATAGGCTTCTACATTCATTTATATAATCCTCATCATCTCACCTGTCACTTTATATTTACTATCCAATATCCTTTTTTCTTAGAACCTTTTCTTTCAATGAGCCCCTTTTCTTTCAACTGACGAATTCTTTTTGTAATTGTAGTCATTCCCAACCCAACCTGCCGGCTGATTTCATTTACTTTAATGCTGCTATTTTCCTTCATTAATGAAACTATCTTTTCATCACTATCCTCAAGCAACACTTTTTTGTTTTGGAGCAGAGCAGATTCTGTTCTTTCAGTCTTATTTAATGGAATTGTCACGGTAATAAAATTCTCTGTTATATCGAATACTTCCTTTCCGTATCTGGATACGATCAATGGAACTCCATGCCCTGTTTGTTCAATATAGTCCAACTGAACCATGATCTGCTGAAGTTCGAGATTCACTGGTTTACTTTTCCCCTCATAAAACTCCTCCAGTGTAAGTCCCTCCGGTAAGCCTCCCACTGAAATAATCTCAATACGGTCATCAAACATATATACCGCCGGCGGCGTCTGTCTTGACCAGCGATTATGCAAACATGCATTCAGCCATGCCTCCCTGAAACATGAGAAATCAAACAAGCTTCTTTCTTCTCTAAGACTTCCTCCCACATCTACTATGGTATCATTCAATGCTTCCATATAATCCAGCACCTGTTTTACAGCCACAAGCATGCACTTATAACCATATTCATTCCGCTTGACCAGATCCGTTTTATTTGTTCCACGAAACACTGCCACTTTAATGGAATAACTATTCACATCTGCTAAAATACCTGCCATCAAATTATAAGTCCCATCTCGCGTCAGAAGATTTAAATTTCGCTGAAAAGTATTCTCCCGAAGTGTTAGATTATTTCCTGCATACAATGTTTTTAATTGTTCAAAAGTTAGTTCCTGATTATTCGCCTCAATATTTACAATAGAATCTGATATACTAAGCATCAAACGGCGTAACTGCTGCGGTGATATTTCTCTATCTTCATCCGCTGATCTCATATAATATTTTCCATATGCCGAATAAGGCTTTTCATCTCCTTCAGCAGTGACTTTTATTATATTTTTATCATCACACAGTTCCACAATAATCGTTGGAATAACCTGTGGTTTGATTGCATTTGCAATACCCTGGGATATTTCCCGCATGGTACGGTCTCCTATTTGTTGTCCTATAATTTCACCATCATTCCTTACACCAAAATATAAAGTTCCTTTTCCGTTTTTATTCAACATAGAGGCGATAGAAATAAGGCCTTCTTTTAATTCTCCTGTTGTTTTTTTGAATTCAACCAATTCTGTCTCCATACCAAGATTCATATCAGTACACCTCCTCTCCATAAAGTATATCCTTTTTCGTCAATTTAATCAACACATAATAATCGCTTTATTAATCACACATGTGATTAATAAAACGATTACTAAATTATGGGCTTCCATCTTCACACTGGTATACTATCCCTCACGCACAACGCACCATACCCCACCAACGGATTCGGATACTCCGTAAACCCCGGCAACTCCCTCGCCCCTCTCCTCAAATAAGCCTTCACCTTCTCCCCATATGGTGCTGTCAAGTAAGGACTAATATATTTTTATACTTTTTTTATATTCCTTTATTTTTTCTTTATAAACCATTTCAAACTTCAATCGTCTTTTAAAATTCATAATATATACTGTGCAAATTAACGCAAGTTAAATTCTCAAGAAAATGATTCCCCAAAACATAAATACAGAGGAAATAGCTATATATCCTCCCAAAATAGTGATATTTCAACATTTCCTCTGTAATCATTTCCTACTTTTGCAAGTTAATGCAAGTTAAATCATGCCCAATAAGGAATATATTTCATATATCGGGGCGCCGTTGTATCATCAAGCGGACGCAATAATCTCGCTTCCACAGTATCTTTAATAATTCTGGATGCTTTATAGCTTTCTTTTATGGACAAACCAAATAAATTACGAATATCAGTATTATTGATCGCCTCATAATTAACATACGCCAGACATGCCTGCATATAACAAGTTCTGATTCGATCTTCTTTCGTTGTCATATTAAATGGTATCTTTGCAAATAGAACCGCTTTTGTGAATTGATTATTCTGATTCTCAATTCTCGGTGCTAACAATTCATTCTTTCCTGTAGCTTCAATTATCTTATCGTAACCGCTACCTCGTTCTTCGCAAATACCACATTTATGCATAAAACCGGCAATATTTTCATTTCTTGAAACTGGCACTGAATCCACGATACGCTCAATAGCTACTAATGGCTCACCTGCATTGGAAAACTCAATTCGGTTTTGAAATACTTCTACCATTGGATTTGTACCACGCTGCTGCAAATCCTGGTGAATCATAGCATTCGCCAATAATTCTCTAATAGCAATCTCTGGAAAACTGACTATAGACTTTCGCGTAGCTTCAACAATAATTTCTTCCTGCGGAATAATAGTCATAATATACTGTACAATATCTTCATGAGAAAACGCATATCCACCGGTAAATTCTTTTTCCCGAATTGCATTTAACCTGGATTTTTCTTTATACCAGATTACCCGAACAGAGCGCCGGTGCAAATTTTCAAATTTCTTCAAATCTTTTGCTATCATAAGTGCGCCTATGTTCGTAATATTCCAGTTTCCGGCATCATTTTTTACAATAAATTTCTCATGTTGCAGATCTTCCAGAATTTTATCTCGGTTCCTTGGAAGAGGCATCTCAAGTTTATCATAATATCGCGAAAAATCCATCAGACTGACTGGTGCTGTTAGACGGTTTACAGGCTTTCATAGGAAACCAGCTCGCTCACCGGGATTCGTGTTTGGCCGTGCCGTTCCGGGTCAGCAAAGTAAGGGTAATGGACTTTCCGTTCAGCACAGCGTTCTGTTCTGAAAAGTCCAGGAACAGCCTGCCGTCATCATAAAAATCCTTTGCCAGTCCTCTGTGTTCCAGCATAGCGAACATGGCCCGTATTTTCCGCAGCAGCGCCCCAATAGAAAAGGGCTTAGTGATATAATCCACCGCTCCGACTTCATACCCCCGGATCTGGTCGCTCTCCTGGTCATTGGCAGTCAGGAAGATCACTAGCGTGTCAGGCTTCTCCGGCTTTATGAGCCTGCACAGGTCATAGCCGCTGCCGTCCGGCAGGTTGATATCCAAAAGTACCAGGTCATATTCCGTCTGCGTCAATAACTCGGCGGCTGTGCCTGCATTCAGAGCTGATGCAGTATCATAACCCTCAGAAATCAGGTTGTAAGTCAGCGTTTTATTTAAAAGGTCGTCATCCTCTACCAGTAAAATCTTTTTCATATCCACACTCCTCTGCTTTTTTACATAGATAAACATACAAATGTCCGCGAAATGTTACAGCGGGCAGATTTTTGTTCATGATAATAAAATCCTCGCAAAGCGTAGGTTCTATTATTCATGATAATAGAATTTTCGCAAAGCGTGGATTCTATCATTACACGACAATAGAATTTTTTGCGAAACGTAAATTCTATTGTTTAAAAACAAAAATTTCTTCTATCGGGGCTTCTACAGCCCTGGAAATATCAATTGCCAGCTTTAATGACGGATTATACTGCGCTTTTTCCAGACGCATAATTGTTTCCCGGCGCACACCTACTTTTTCTGCCAGCTGCTTCTGTGTCAGATCTTTCATTTGCCGGTACTTTTTTAACCTGCATTCAAATTCTGCCATATCCTATTCCTCGCCTTCCTCTGCCTGGTCGTCATGGTCATATCGGTACAGCAAATATTCAGAGAGGAAAATCCCCAAAGCCAATGAAAGGGAAAGAGTAATAATTGAGCGGCAAGCATAACCCCAAAAGTAATCCTATGCGCTTTCAGCTTAGCGCGGGCAATGTTCTCACGGAAACGCTCATCCATAAATGTTCCTGACATCTTTCCTTCATAGTAAAAACCAAAAAAACCGAAGAACAGGAAAAACGCAAACGGAAAAACTGTACCATCCACAGGATATGTCCAGAAACCGGCAAACCCAAAAAATCCCAATACTCCCAAACACCCCAGCTTTGGATTTATTTTACGGGTGACGCCTGATTCTACTGCTTGTCTCTGCTTTTTTCCTGCATGGATAAAAAGCATGACAAACAGTGCGACAAGATAAGCACAAGTGAGAGAAACCGAAACAATCATCGGCAAATCCTTTATATCAAATACATAATCCTTAAAATCCATCGGAACTACCAGACGGGAATCATTATAGGCTACCTCATACCATGACGAAAGAAGCACACTCAACACACAAAGTATCCCACAGCCAATCCAAATTTTCTTTTTATTTGTTTTCATCTTAATCCTCCTCGCATTATTAAGATATATTTATCTCTTTATGTGATAAATATATCACTTATTTCTCTTTATGCCAATAGAAAAGAGATAAATATATCGCATTATTTATCATGAAAATGGAATCCACGCTTGGTGAGCCTTCTATTGCATGAATGAATAACGGGATGCACCGTTGCCTGCACCCCGCCTCTTTTATCCTATATTCATCAGCTAATATCCCGCTTCCGATATACCTTTACCGCAATCCGGTATGAGATAAAAAACCAGATAACAGAAATGATAAGTACAATATGGAAAGCCAGAAGGATATTCTCCTTTACAGGAAAAACCAAATTGATAAGAAGAACAAGCCCCGTAATAATCCCCGTTGACGCCATAAAAGACATCATAAAGACAATCTGCGATTTCTCCGGGTCAAACAGATATGCACACGGCAGACTGATGCCGCCTGCCAACAGGGTAGCGCTCATTCCGATAGAGCCGTACAGTAACAGCGAGTGAAGCGTGATATCCATACCGAAACAGACAAGGACGGCGCAGGGTACCAGCGCTGTCAGCATTCCCAATACAGCAAGCAGGATATAAAACAGAAACTTCTCACCAATGATCTGGTTCCTTGATACCGGCATGGTAATGACATTTTTATTCCATTTGGATGCCGCGTCACTGGTAATGCTGATAAAGGCCGCTGTCGTGGCGGCAACCGGAGCAAGAACCAGAAGTGCGCTGGTTTCCAGCAAAAAGGATAGACCAAAGCCCAGAACAACCAGGCTGACAATCGTTACGAGAATATTGCTCCTAGCAATATAGAGATCTTTCACCAAAATGCCAGCAAATTTGCGAACGCATTCCAATCGGTCTATGGGGAGTTCCCGACAGCGCTGTTCGTTGCCAATGATTCTATGGCTGTCGGGTGTTATAAGGCGCGTATGAGCTTGGGATTTCTATTCCGGGATCCGCTTACCACGGTACGGTTCTACATGGAGTTCATGGGAGAATATGCGGTACGTATGTTGGAAGAGCGGATCGTAAGCGGCAGAGAGATCAGCGTGAAAGTGACGGTGCCCACGAAGCTGTACGTCAGGGACCGTGTAAGCCGGATGAGTGAACTGCCTGCAGGTTCGTTTTTTCAGCCGGATGACAGCTTTAAATCATAGGAATTTCATAGACTATTGGGACCAAATTAACCGTATTTGTTCCGAATTAACGACAGAGATTGACACTTTCTGTCGTTTTTTTTATGCTTTATCACAGATTTTATGAGAAGGAGAGAGATATATGATACTGCATTGTAATGATAGAGTTTATGGATTTTCGGTCAACGACATCCGTCCTGCAGTAGAACAGGACGGGGTGCTTTATGAGTTTACACATGATCGTACAGGAGTAAAGTTGGCATGGTTATCGAGAAAGGAGGAAAACAAAACCTTTTGTATCGGATTCGCAACCATTCCGGATAATGACTGTGGGATGTTCCATATCCTGGAGCATGCGGTACTGAATGGCTCGAAGCGTTATCCGGTGAAGGAGCCTTTTGTAGAATTAATGAAAAGCTCTATGCAGACATTCCTCAACGCCATGACATTTCCGGACAGGACATTGTATCCGGTATCCAGCCGCAATGAGAAGGATTTTGAAAACCTGGTTCGGGTTTATATGGATGCGGTGCTGCATCCTCTGGTTGTAGAGAATCCAGAGATATTTTATCAGGAGGGCTGGCACTATGAGCCGGAGCCATCTGGAAACGGGTATATCCGAAATGGAGTAGTGCTTAATGAGATGAAGGGAGCATATTCTTCGGGCGATGCTATCCTGCAGCGGGAGATGAAAAGGCTGTTATATCCGGATACTTGCTACCGTTATGAGGCGGGAGGTTTTCCGGAAGATATTCCCAGGTTAAGTTATGAACAGCTTGTGGAATATCATAGGAAATATTATCGACCTTCAAATGCATATATTTTTTTGGACGGAGAGCTTCCTGTGGAGAGGATTTTGTCTATTTTAGACATGGAATATCTGAAACAATATAAAAGGGAGCCTGTAGAGACGGAAATATCTATTCAGAAAAAAAAAGCACCTGCTGAGGCGGTCGTGCCATATCCGTCCATACCCGGTCTTCCTGAAGAAAAGGCGGCACAGATGGGATTTGGTTATGTGGCCGGGACCTTTGATGAGAAGGAGAAACTGTGTGCGGCAGCGATGCTGGCGGAGTATCTGGCAGGAGATCAGGATGCACCTCTTAAGAAAGCAATTCTTGAACAGGAACTTGCACAGGATGTGGAGGTTTTTCTATATGATGGAATAAAGCAGCCGTTCCTGCTGTTTTTGATGCGTAATACAGATAAGAACCGTAAAGATGAGATCAGCAAAGTACTTCGGGAGACACTGCAGGGTATAGTCCGATGCAGAATCGATAAGGATCGAATGAAAGCAGTGTTGAACCGTATGGAGTTTCAAGCAAGAGAGCAGGAGTTCGGTTGGGTTCCTGAGGGAGTTGGATTGGCGCTCAAGCTGATGGGGGACTGGATGTATGGATTGGATATCATGGAGGATCTTAAAAGTGAATCGGTATTTACATTCCTTCGGGGGAGTCTTGAGAACGGATATTTTGAAAATATAATAGAAGAAATGATTCTGTCCAGTGAAAATCAGGCGTTTGTCTGTCTGACTCCGAGCGAGGATATCATGGGCGAACGGCTTTGGCGGGAGAAGAAAGAGATTAATGGAATGACCAAAGGATGGAGTGAACAGGAAAAGGGGGAGGAGGCACATAAGCTTAGGAAGCTGAAGCAGCGTCAGACGACGCCGGACGAACCGGACAAGCTCGCGTTGATTCCCTCTTTAAAACTGTCAGATGTGGAACCGGAACCGGAGTACCTGCCGATGAAGCAGTTTCAGGAAAAGGAAATGACACTGTGGACACATGAGCTGCCGACGAGAGGGATCGTGTATGTGACGCTTTATTTTCCGCTTCCGTTACTGGAGAAAGAAGAACTTTCAAAAGTATCTTTTCTGTGCGGACTTCTGGGTGAACTTAGGACGGCAGGAATGAGTTCCGAGCAGTTAAAACTAAACACAAAGACCGATCTGGGGCGGTTGAATTTTTCCGTGCAGTATTATCAGGATCAGGAGTGCAGGGAGAGATGCAAGGCGTACTTTCAGGTAGATTTCAGTGTGTTGAAGGAGAAGCTGGGGAAAATACCGGAATATGCAGCAGAAATATTGTTGGGTACGCAGTTTGATGAAAAAGAGCGTGTCAGGGAGATTTTGATCCAGGCTATTGAAGGTATGCGTCAGAATATTCTGGGGGCAGGACACCATGCCGCTATGCGTCGCGCAGGAGCGCATATTTCAGCGTCAGGGGCGGCTGCGGAGTACAGCGGAGGAATGACCTGTTATCAGTGGATGAGGGAAATTTCTGGAAATTATGAAAAAGAATATGAGCATCTTGTAGAAGACTGGAGACTGTTATGCCGGAGAATATTTACGTGTAACGGCCTGATTATCAGTATGACCGGCGGGGACGACAGTGAATTTGCGAGAAGGCTTTGGAACGTATTTCCTAAAGGAGAGAAAAAACCGGCATACGCCGTATATGAACCGGAGAGCCTTGACAGGGAAGGAATTGAGATTCCATCGGAGGTAGCGTATGCCGTATGCAGTGCCGGCATGACGGAAGATACGGTATACGGCAGGATGAAGGTGCTTGCGAGATATCTGACTTTAAACTATTTGTGGAACCGTATACGGGTGCAGGGCGGTGCATATGGCACAGGGCTGCAAGTCAGCGACAGCGGAATGGTTTCTTTTTACTCCTACCGCGATCCAGATGCAGCCGGAAGCCTGCGCGTGTACCGGGAGGCGCCGGAGGTTATGAGGAAAATTCCTGGCGGGCAGCAGAATATCACGGGTGTCATATTAGGGACACTGGCGGAGGATGCACCGCTTCGCTCGTCAAGAGAGCAGGGTGCATTTGCCGACCGTCAGCAGATGTTAGGAGTATCTTACGAGCAACGGTGCAGACGGAGGAACGAGATCTTATCGATGACACCGGAGAAGCTGGCAGGGATGGCGGAAAGCCTTGAGGATATGCTGAATCATGAGAATATATGTGTGGTTGGCGGCGCTATGCAGATTGAAAAATGTGGAATCACGCAGATAGAAAAGCTTTAGATGGGAGAAAATGGTATGGAAAACAGAAAGTTGATGAAATTATATGATTTCCGCAGTCTTAAACTGCCGGAAAAGCTGCTGGAAATCACCGTGGATACAGAGAGGCTGGATAAGGCTGTTGCAGAGGCGGCAGGAAGGTTTTTGACAATCGAGATGACAGACGGAGGAATAAAGGAAGGGGACTTTGTGGTTGTGGAAACAGCGCTGGCTGATGAAGGAGATAACGGCGCTGATTACCGTGACCGGGCAGAGATTGTACCCGGACATATACAGGTTAATGTCGGAAAAGGGTTCTATGATTTTAAGTGGGAACAGTCTTTGGTCGGGAAAAAGACAGGGGAACAGGTGATGCTCCCCAAACGGGGAAAGAATCAGCCGGGAACCATCATGCAGGTAAAGCGCAGAGTCTATCCGGAGCTAACGGATGATATCATAAAGCAGCTGTCTATAGAAGGGATTAACACGATACCGGAATACAGGGCATATCTGAAGCAGGAGATGATCTCAGAGGAAAAGATGCGTAAATCCGGAGGTGTGAATGCATGGGTTTTAAAGGAACTGACAAAATCCAGTGTTTTTGGGGATTTGAGTGAAGAAATTACGGCTTTCAAGGAAGAGTTTAAAGAGGAAGTCAGGGAACGGGCGGAAAGATTCCAGATGTCCTATGAAGAGATGCTGGCTAAAAGACTTCCGCCATACATAAAAACTCCGGAACAGATAGAGGCTTTTATTTCAGAGAGAGCGGAGGAAGCCGTGAAACAGAAACTGATGGGAATGGAGCTTGCCAGACAGGAACAGGCAGCCTTAGATCAAAGTTCTTATGAAGAGATGAAGAAGCGATATATAGAGATGGGAGCTGCAGAAGAAGTGTTGAAGGAATGCTTTACTTATGAGATTTACCAGAAGACAGCCTATGCAGATTATCTGAACGGGCGTATTCAGGAATATTATGAAGATAAGTACAGGGTGGTGTATGAATGAAAAGAGTAGAAGATAACAATCGTCTGCAGATGATGTCCAGTGATGAGAAGGGAATCGAGGCCGAAAATAAGAAACAATCCTGGAAACCATTTTTTCATCTGCTGCGTTCAGTGAAACTTCCATGGGCACTGATCATTGTGTGTACTTTGGTCAATCTGCTGCAGAGCCAGTTGGGGCTTTTGTTCCCGCAGTATACAGAGAAAATATACGCCGGTGATTTCAGCAGAGGAATCGCGGTGACGGCAGTGGCAGTAGTCTTAGGAAAAGCCTTATGTATGGCTGTGTATCAATATGTGGGGAGATATACTTCGCATCTGAATCAGATGCGTTTCCAGAATTATATATGGAGAAAGCTTTCAAGGCTTCCCTTATCGTATTTTGAGAAGCATGAACCAAGAGACCTGATCAGCCGGACCACAGAAGATACCTTGATGGTCGGTGAATTTCTGTCTTATGGTATTTCCCGTATTCTGAGCACAGTATATGGTTTTGCGGGGGCCTTTATCTTGATTTTTGGATATGACTGGCGTCTTGCGGCGTCTATGGCAGTGTGTTTGCCGCTGTGTTATATAGTCGGTGTGATCGCTGGACGGTATTACTTTAAGATGAACAATCGGCTGCAGGGAAAACTGGCGGATATGACGAGATATTTTTCGGCTGTTCTTCCTTATATTACGCTTGTTAAGCTGTTCGGACAGGAAAACCGTGAAGAAAAAAACGGTGAGGACTGGATTGAGCGTTATTATAAAACAAGTTTTTGTAATACGCTGGTTTCCACAGCGGTTTCCTTTGCGACTACGATGACAACTATTCTGCAGACGCTGGTGATCATACTGATGGGTGTATGGTTGGTACGAGACGGTTCTATTGATATTGGAGACTGGATTGCTTTTTATATGTATGCGAATATGCTGAATAACAGTTTCACGATTATTATGAATATCTGGGGAGAACTGAAGCGGAATCAAGGTTGTTGTGCAAGGATTGCCGCCGTGACCGGTATCCCTGCCGAGGAAAATCCTGGAACCCTTGGTGCCGGCGAGATAAGCGGAGATATGGAATTTAGAAATATAACATTTGCCTATCATGAGAAAAAGGTACTGGATAATGTAAGCTTTACCGTACCTTACGGAAAAATGACTGCTGTGGTGGGTCCTTCGGGAGCCGGTAAATCGACGATTCTTCATCTGGCAGAACGTTTGTATACGCCGGATGAGGGACAGATTCTCTGGGGGCAGAAGGCGGCAGGGGAATATGAACTGCACAGCTGGCGCCGTGCGATTGGCTATATCCCGCAGGATGCTCAGCTGTTTGCCGGGACTATACGGGAAAATATCATGCAGGGAGTGACTGGAGATATTGGTGAGGAACAGGTGCGAAGGGCAGCCATGCAGGCGGATGCGCTTGAATTTATCGAAAGTTTTGAGAAGGGTTTTGATACTGAGGTAGGCGAGAACGGGACGAAGCTTTCCGGAGGGCAGAGACAGCGTATTGCGATTGCCAGAGCGCTTCTGATGAACGCACGTATACTTATCCTTGATGAGGCAACGTCAAATCTGGATGCAGAGGCGGAATATGCTATTGGACAGACCCTGAAGGAACTGAGGAAAGACCATACAATACTGATGGTTGCACATCGTATGGATACGGTTAAAGATGCAGACCAGATCATTGTCATGGAACACACCCGTATCCAGGGAAGCGGAACACATGAAGAACTGATGCAGTCGAATGAGCTGTACCGGCAGATGGTAGATCTTCAGGCAGAGAGGATTGCAGTTTAGGAGGTGAAAAGAGTGGGACAGAATAAAAAACAAAAACAAGAATGGAAACCGTTTTTTCATCTGCTGAAGGAGGCAAAGCTCCCCTGGGGATGGTATGTTTTTAATATCGCTGCTTCGCTTGTCTGTTCTACAGTAATGGTGAAGATGCCCCAGGTTGCCGGTAAGATCATGGCAGGGGAGATATTTGATTCGGGATTGGTGGCCTTATATATTGCAGTGACGATAGGGGGCGCCTTTGCAAGTCTTCCGATTTCGGTTCTGGATTCCTGGATATCTCTGCGGGCAGACCGGAATCTGCGCAAAATCGTGTGGAAAAGGATTATCCATCTGCCTATGAAAGAAGTTGACGCCATGCCGCCGACTTCTCTGGTCAGCCGTGTGACTTCAGACACATCGACAATCAGCTATACGCTCAGCTATATATTTTCCATGTTCAATAACGTATATAGCCTGGTACTGATGCTGATCACGATCGCAGGTATGAACATGAAGATATTTCTGATGATGGGACTTCTGATTCCATGTATAATGCTTGCCAACATTCCGTCTCATTTTATGTACCATGCGCGGGATGAACAGCAGAATGCCGCAGCTTCTTATACGAATTTTCTGGCCGAGCGTCTCAGTGCGCTGCGGCAGATTAAAGTATGTGCGTCAGAAGAAAAAGAAGATATAAGGAATGATGAGGCGGCGAAGGCTTGTTTCAGAGCCAGAATCAGACTGGCAAAGCTAGATTTTATCTCTCAGCCGCTGATATACGGGATGGACGCCGTGGTGCAGGCAGTGGTATTGATCTATGGGGGATATCTGCTGAATGCAGGTGAGATCAACAGTGAAGTAATGGTTTCCCTGTTCATGTATGCTGCTATGCTTCCGACATATTGTTATCAGTTTGTCTTCTGCTGGCAGAATATCAAACAGTCCCAGGGCGCCGCGAGAACGGCGGGGAAGCTTGTGCAGACAGAGCCGGAGAAGATGCAGCGGAAGCAGTCTTTTGCCATTCCGGATGCAGATTTGCGCCTGGAGGATGTCTGTTTTGCCTATGAAGATAAAAAACAGGTGCTTAACCATGTCAGTATGGAGATACCGAGAGGAAAAGTGACAGCCATTGCAGGACCATCCGGGTCGGGAAAGACAACAGTGTTAAAGCTTCTGGAACGGCTGTATCAGCCGGATTCCGGGCGGATTATGTTTGGCGGCAGGGAAGCGGAGGACATTCATCTGGATGAATGGCGCGCGTCATTTGGGATGGTCCCGCAGAACAGCCCTTTACTGTTCGGGACTGTCCGGGATAATATTACATACGGCATAGAAGGGAACGTATCAGAGAAAGAAATGGATAGGGCTTTAGAGGCCGCTAATGTGAGAGAAATTATTGAGCGCATGCAGGATGGAATGGAGTCAGATATAGGAGATGTGGGAAGCAGGTTGTCTGGCGGGGAAAGACAGAGGATCGCGCTTGCACGGATGATACTCAAAGATCCGGAGTATCTCCTGTTGGATGAGGCAACTTCAAGCCTGGATGCCCATAATGAGAGCAGGATTATGAAGGCGTTGGGAATTCTGATGAGAGGCCGGACCAGCGTGGTGGTGGCGCATAATCTGCGTACTATAAAACATGCAGACCACATTATATTCATGGAAAAAGGAAGGGTTGTCGGTACAGGAACTCATGACAGCCTGTACAGGAACAATGAAAAATACAGGCGTTATGTGGATCTGCAGAGAGTATAACAGATATGGATGAATAAGATCTGAAGACAGAACAATTATAAGCATATTGTTGTATGAAGAAGTTTAGGAGGAGAAGGAAAATGGTGAAAGATCAGCATGTTGTATATAAGACAAACGGTAAAGTGTGCGCTGGAGAGATTCATTTTGATGTAGTAAACGGAGTCTGCCACAATGTTGTGTTCGTTGGAGGATGCCGGGGAAATACTCAGGGAGTGGCGGCATTAGCGGAGGGACTGCGTATAGAAGACGTGGAAAAACGCCTGAAAGGAATTGAATGCCATGGTGCAGATTCCTGTCCAAATGAACTTTCGAAGGCTGTCAGGCAGCTTATGGAACAGGGAATGTGATAAGAAAACAGTAATAGAAAACTGCCGCAGGGAGATGCTCCCGCGGCAGTTTTCTTGACAGTATGCAGTTGAAAATGTTATGCTTTTACAAAAAGTGAGGGAGGGGCAGGATACAATGAAGAGAATTCCGATCCGTGTTCTTCTGGTAGATGATGAACCCCTGGTCCTGGAACAATTGAGGCAAAGATTTTTGAACTGGCAGGGATTTGAGGTGGCAGGAGCTGTCAGGAGTATGGAAGAGGCAGTTACCTTTTTACAGACAGAAGAGGTTCAGCTTGCGTTTTTGGATATCCAGATGAAAGGAAAGAATGGATTTGCCCTGGCTTCCTATATCCGGAAGTATTTTCCGCAGATATTGATGGTATTCCTGACTGGACATGCAGGTTTCGCATTAGAGGGTTATGATTATGAACCGGTGGATTTCCTTGTTAAACCGATTATTAATGAGCGGTTTGCCCAGACTCTAAAACGGGTGGAGCGAAAGCTTGCAGGAATCAGTGATGAGACCCGAAAACCGCGTATTGGATTCTATACGGATAAGGGATACTGTCTGTATGATGTGGAGAATATTCTGTATCTGGAAAAGGAAGAGCGGAAGGTAAGCATTGTTGATAAGAGCGGGGAAGGGGTGCGGTCGGGGAATTCTATGCAGGAGATGGAGGAGATCCTGACGGATTATGGCTTTTTCCGATGTCATCAATCCTATCTTGTCCCACTGTCAGAGATTTTGGGAATTGAACAGGAACGTTTCGGCAGGGCGTACCGCCTTAGCCTCAGAGGAACAGATAAGAAGATTCCTCTAAGCCGGAGACGATATTATGAACTTAAAGAGATTCTTCAAAGACAGGGGACAAGAATTTATTAGTGGAAGGAAGGTGATGAAGATGACGGTACGTTTACAGAGGATTTGGCGAAGGGAAGACAGCAATGGATGAGGTTGTAAAATTAGCAGGCAGAATGGTACCGGCATGTGTATACATGGCAGGCCTGGCAGTTATGTCTGGCAGTATTAGTTTGTGTCTGGCAGGTATACGGTTTGGAAGGAAGCGTTCGGTATCCTGCGGGAAGATGGGTATGGCTGTCGTCTTTTTTGGGGTATGGCTGGTTATTTTTATTCTGGCTGGTAAGGTTGGGAAACAGGTTTGGAGGCCGATATGGGTTTACTCAGCAGTTTTTGCATTGGCTTTTGGTGGAGCGTGCATTGTTTTTTTCATGCGGCTGTCGCTGTTGCCGGAGGAGTCTGAGATACTATTTCCAGCTGATAAAAAACAACAACGAAAAATCAGGGTACATGTATGGGTTGGAACCACGATATGGCTGTTATACCTGGCATGGCTGTTGTTTTTGGTGATTTGTATTGAGCATTTTGATATAAGGGAACAGATTTTGATTTTCTTTTTCTCGCTGACAGGAGTGGCTGAGATCATTTATTTTGAAAATCTGTCTGTAAAGAGTGCTTATGAGCGGATAGAGACTCTCATTGATAAGGAATATCAGGCGGAGATGTTGAATTATATGCAGATTATACGATCCCAACGACACGATTTTAATTTTCATATGCAGGCTGTTGCGGGTATGATTGAGAATGGACGCTATGAAGAATGCAGTCGGTATGTGCAGACAATGGTGGAAAATGTAGGCAGGCTTAATGATCTGCTGCCGCTCAGTAATCCTGCGGTTTCTGCTTTGATCAATACCTTTACGGAGCTTGCGGCTTCCAGAGGAATTCGCCTGGAGGTGCAGATTCTGGATGATTTGAGCCGGGCTGTATGTACAACGTATGAGATGAATACGATCATTGGAAATCTGTTGCAGAATGCGGTAGACGAGACAGAGAACAAAGAGGCTGATCTGCAGTTTATCAGGTTACTGGTAATGCATCGGAGCAGATACCATATTATAAAAGTGTCAAATCCCTGTGAAAAATCGGATAAGGAGTTTCAGAAGATATTCACGCCTGGTTATACAACCAAGCAGCTGCATGAAGGTATCGGTCTTACAAGCGTGAAGAAGATAACAGCCCGCTATGGCGGAACAGTGTATTCAGAGCATGAACCGGGAATTATCCATTTTATTGCGAAGCTGCCTTATGGAAGCAGTTAGGAATTGTTTCGGGGATTCTTGGTATTTCAGACGGGAGGGGCAATCCGCTGCAGGTTCGGAAGTATCTGAAAGATGTGGCGGGAGTGTTGGAGTAATTCGTTAAGAAAAACAGGAATTGCTATGCCTGCTATGGTTTTATTATACAGAGAAATTCCCCACTATTCAAGACATAAAAAAAGAAGCATCCGGCAGCACAGGCCAGACACTTCCCTCTTTCCTTACTTCCGTCTGCGCTCCATATCTGCCGCAGCTTCCATCTGCTGTGCGGGCTTTCCGCTCCGCTTCGCGATTTCTGCCTGCTTCTGCCGCAGTTTTTTCAGGACGGTGTTATACTTTTTGTAGCGCTACTTGTCTTAGTTTCAGGTATAGAAAACCTGCTGAAATGAAAATGGACTAAGCAGGCCCCCCTGTTTTTCAAGGTTTTTCTAACTTAGTCCAATTATAACAGCAATCGAGTAGGGGGAATTTAATCCCCCTCTCACACCACCAGTACGTGCCGTTCGGCATACGGCGGTTCAACATAACTTCAAAGCATGACGTTCCAGGTAATAATCGTAGCAACTGACAAGTCCTGCCTGTGACAGCTTTTCTTTTGAGATT